>OIZU01001825.1_pt1 | contig 10391 bp, 8 predicted proteins | sample 1588661 | NCBI WGS metagenome assembly OIZU01 (sample SAMN03283257) | human gut metagenome | biome: human-associated habitat; material: feces | host: Homo sapiens | place: USA | collected 2013 | reverse complement strand
CTGTTTGCGGCAGGAGATATGCCGGGGGCAGACAGTGAACCGTCCGGCATCGTAGAAAGTGCAGAAAATGATGCAGTGGAGTGCTGCCTTGGAGCTGCCATTTCAACTGGAGAGGAAGAAACCTTTTTCATAAAAGCAGGGGAAAATCTTCCGGCAAAGCAGATTCTTTCCATGTTTACCGCAAGTGAGGCTGCGTCCTATGCGACACTGGATTTAAAACCGCAGCTTGCGGCGCTTGGCTTACTGGAGCGACAGGTAAACGGCAATATTGGCCTGTCGAATCTTTTTGACGGTGTGCTTGCAGCATATCTTCTGAATCCGCTGAAAAATGAGTATCCATATGAGGATATTGCAAAAGACTATATGGGACAGATGATACCGTCAAAGGCAGATCTTCTTGGAAAACTGACCATAGAGCAGGCAATGAAAGATGCACCGGAAGCATTTTTAAATTATGTATGCTATATGGCATATGTGGCACAGGCATCGAAAAAGACGCTGGAGACAGACTTAAAGGAAGAGGGCATGGATCATCTGTTTACGGAAATCGAGATGCCGCTCGTATTTACTCTTGCCGATATGGAAAATGAGGGTATCATTGCGTGCAGGGAGGCGCTCACGGAGTATGGGGACAAACTTGCAGTGCGTATCGCTGAACTGGAAAAGCAGATCTATGAGGAAGCGGGAGAAGAGTTTAATATCAATTCTCCAAAACAGCTCGGAGTGATCTTATTTGAAAAATTGTCCATGCCGTATGGAAAGAAAACAAAGACCGGTTATTCCACGGCGGCGGATGTGTTAGACCGCCTTGCACCGGAATATCCGATCGTTTCTGATATTTTAGAGTATCGTCAGCTTACCAAGTTAAAGTCCACTTATGCGGACGGATTGGTAAACTATATCGCTAAAGATGGCAGGATCCACACCAGTTTTAATCAGACGATCACAGCTACCGGGCGTTTAAGCAGCACGGAGCCAAACCTGCAGAATATCCCGATGAGGATCGAACTTGGCAGACTGATCCGCAAGGCATTTGTGCCAAAAGAGGGATTTGAGTTTATGGATGCCGATTATTCCCAGATTGAGCTTCGTGTTTTAGCACATATGTCCGGGGATGAAAAGCTGATCGAGGCATACCGGGAAGCACAGGATATCCACAGGATCACGGCGTCCCAGGTATTTCACATCCCGTTTGACGAGGTGACGGATCTGCAGCGGCGCAATGCAAAAGCGGTTAATTTCGGAATCGTATATGGAATCAGTTCATTTGGACTGAGCCAGGATCTAAGCATCAGCAAAAAAGAGGCTGCAGAGTATATTGAGCGTTATTTTGAGACTTACCCGAAGATCAAGACATTTTTAGACGGACTCGTGACAGAGGCGAAAGAAAAAGGTTATGTGACGACCATGTTTGGAAGAAGACGTCCGGTACCGGAACTTTCAAGCAGCAATTTTATGCAGCGTTCCTTTGGAGAGCGCGTTGCCATGAACTCCCCGATTCAGGGAACTGCGGCAGATATCATCAAGATCGCAATGATACGCGTGCATGACAGACTGTTAAAAGAAAATCTAAAGTCACGCCTGATCTTAACCGTGCATGATGAGCTTTTAGTGGAGACGGCGATCGAAGAAGAGGATGCGGTTCGAAAGATTCTCGAGGAAGAGATGCATGGAGCGGCAGATCTTGCGGTTACACTTGAAATTGATGCACATGTCGGCAAAAACTGGTATGAGGCAAAATAAAGATCTGTCATCATTTATGAGGGATGATGCGTTGGACTGCATATGTCCGGATGGTACGAGAGAAAAAATGGATGCGGGGAGCATGGAACGGATGAAATTTATCGGAATTACCGGCGGCGTCGGTGCGGGAAAATCAGAAATACTTCATTATCTTGAAACAAAAGATGGTGTAAAAGTCATGTTGGCGGATGAAATCGCGCATGAGCTGATGCTGCCCGGGACAGAATGTTATCAGAAATTAAAAGACATGTTTTCGGATGAGGATATCTGGAATGAAGATGGTTCGTTTGACCGGAAAAAGTTAGCAACAGTCATCTTTTCAGATGAAAAAAAACGGGATGCATTAAACGGAATCGTACATCCGGCAGTCAAGAAATATATCAGAACTGTTGCGGATACAGAGCGGGAAAATGGAGTGCTGAAAATTCTGGTTTTAGAGGCAGCATTGCTGATTGAAGAACATTATGATGAAATTTGTGACGAACTTTGGTATATTTATACCAGAGAGGATATAAGAAAAGAACGACTTATGAGATCGCGCGGATATTCCCCGGAGAAAGTACAGCAGATTTTTGACAGTCAGTTACAGGAAGCGGTTTACCGGAAACACTGTAAAGTGGTGATCGATAATAATGGAACGGTGGAAGATGCCATAAGGCAGATTGATTTGGCAATCACAAATATGGAAAATGAGTAGGAGATACTGCAGATGAGCGACGGAAAAGACATGGAACAGCCATTGGTGTTCGGACTTGATATTGGAACGAGAAATGTGGTAGGAACGGTAGGTTACCGTACCGAAGATCAGTTTATCGTTACTGCTCAGTATATCATGCAGCATGATACGAGAGCAATGTTAGATGGACAGATCCACGATATAGGGCGTGTATCAGGGACGATAAGAAAAGTAAAAGAACAGCTGGAAAAACAGATCGGAAAAACGCTGACGGAGGTATGTATCGCTGCCGCAGGCCGTGTGCTTAAGACAGTTACAACGAGTATCAGTTACGATTATCCAGAGGAGAGCGTAGTTACCGGGGAAGACATTCATACACTGGATCTGCTTGGAATTGAGAAAGCGCAGAAAATTTTACAGGAAATGAATGATACCAACTATAAGTTTTACTGTGTTGGTTATTCTGTAGTCAAATATTTCTTGAATGATGAACCGTTTTCTAATATTGAATCCCACAAGGCAGACCGTATTGGTGAAGATATCATCGTAACGTTTTTACCGGAGGATGTTGTGGATGGACTTTATGCAGCCGTAAATCAGGCCGGGCTTGAAGTGGCGAATCTGACATTGGAGCCTATTGCGGCGATCAACGTCGCAATTCCGGAAAGTTATCGTCTGCTGAATATCGCTTTAGTCGATATCGGAGCGGGAACATCCGATATTTCCATCACCAAAGACGGAAGCATCATTGCCTATGGTATGATCCCTCTTGCCGGGGATGAATTAACGGAACTGATCGTGCAGAATTATCTGGTTGATTTTAAAACGGCTGAATATATCAAGCTGCAGAGTACAACAGAAGAGGAGATCACTTATAAAGATATCATGCTGATCGAGCATAAGATTCCGGCAAAAGAAGTGTGGGAACTGACTGCACCGGTAGTGGATGAGATGACGACTGCGGTAGCTGCGAAAATCAAAGAATTGAATGGCGACCAGACTGTCAGCGCAGCATTTATCGTTGGCGGTGGCGGTAAGATCCATGGTTATACGAAAATGCTTGCAGAGAAATTAGATCTTCCGGACGTACGAGTGGCACTGCGTGGTGAAGAAGTACTGCAGGAAGTGGTATTTGAACAGCAGGATATCAAGAAGGATCCATTGCTTGTTACGCCGATTGGAATCTGTCTGAATTATTATGAACAGAGAAACGGATTTATTATGGTGCGTTTCAATGGAGAGCGCCTCAAATTATATGATAATGATGGATTAACGATCGTGGATGCCGCATTGCAGGCAGGTTTTCCGAATGAGGATCTTTTCCCGAAACGTGGACCGGAACTTACATTTTTTGTAAATGGAGCAAAACGTATCATTCGTGGAGAGCAGGGAGAGTCAGCAGCAGTTTATATGAATGACAGACCAACAAATCTCAATGCGGCATTAGAGCCGAATTGTGAGATTATCATTGAGCCATCTACGGCTGGCAAGCCGGCAACCTGCACATTAGATCAGTTAGAGGAATATACGACAGATTCCGTAGCCTTTGTGGTTAATGGAAATATTATAAGATGCCCGAAATTCTTAGAGGTCAACGGTAAATTAGAGTTTCCTTCCTACCAGATCCAGGAGGGAGATCAGGTGGAAACCAGAAGTTTTTACACAGTAGGACAGCTTGCAGAATTTATGGATGTGGAAGTGAATGTTGAACATGTGATCCTGGTAAATAACCGTCGAGCAACTCTTGATTCATTGATCTATGAAAACTTTACGATTGAATGGACGGTGCGTTCTTATGGCAAACCGTCCTTTCAGCCGGTAGAGCAGGAAGAAGTTCAAACACCGACTGTCGGGGAATATAAGGAAGAAGAGATACCGGATATTGTGGACACGGAAATGAGCGCAGAGGCAGATGGTGCAGAAGTTCAGAATCCTGAAGTACACAATGCTGTGACTGCGGAGGATACAGACGATGCCGGCAATGCGGGCGCAAAAGAAAAGGATTCTGCAGTTACAGATGATGCCGCTACGGTAGAGGAGAGCAAAACGATTACAGACAGTACAGCAGGCGTTAATGGATCTGTTGCAGGAGAGAATGCAGCAGGCATGGATGAAACAGATGTAACAGATGTAACAGATGTAACAGAGGAGAATGCTGACGGCATGGCTGAAGCAGTGAAAAAAGTTACAGCAGAAGAAAACAGTTCGCCAGCTGCAGAGGAAGACGGCAGCATGGTTCTGGTATACATCAACGGCCAGCCGGTAAAACTTACCGGAAAACCACAGTATATATTTGTAGATATTTTTGATTTCTACGAATTTGATCTTACTGCCTCAAATGGCAGAGCAATCATTACCAATTTAAATGGTGAGAATGCATCGTATTCTGCAGTCTTAAAGACCGGAGATACAATCGAACTTAGATGGAAAGAGAATTAAAAAAATGGAATTATGCAGCATAGCAAGCGGCAGCAGTGGAAACTGTATCTGTGTGGGATCAGATGAAAATCATGTACTCATCGATGCGGGGATCAGTGGAAAACGAATTGAAAACGGACTCAATTCGATCGATTTGAAAACAGAAGAGATGCAGGGGGTTCTTGTAACTCATGAACACATCGATCATATTTCTGGACTTGGCGTGATCGCCAGGCGTTACGGACTTCCGATTTATGCCACGCAGGGTACGATAGATGCTATTTTAAATACAAAGTCAGTCGGCAAAATAGAGGAATCTTTATTTCATGCGATCACGCCGGATCAGCCTTTTGAAATCGGGGATCTTTTGATTGAACCGATTTCAATCTCACATGATGCGGCAGATCCGGTGGCCTATAAGATAAAAAATGAGGAGAAAACGGCGGCGGTAGTGACGGATCTTGGCACATATGATGAAAACATGATTGATAAAATAAAAAATCTGGATGTGCTTTTACTGGAAGCAAATCATGATGTACATATGCTGCAGGTTGGAAGTTATCCGTATCCGTTAAAACAGAGAATTCTTGGGGAAAAAGGACATCTCTCTAACGAACTGTCCGGTCAGTTTTTGGGAGAAGTGCTCCACGACCATTTCAATACGGTTATTTTAGGACATCTCAGTAAGGAAAATAATTATGCAGAACTTGCATATGAGACTGTCCGGTTAGAGGTGACGATGGGAGAAAATCCATATAAAGGCGATGATTTCCCAATGTATGTGGCAAAGCGGGACGCGCCGTCGGAGAGAATCATTTTTTAGTTTATGATAATAGAATGTTCGCGAAACACGTATTCTATTATATATGACAATATTTTTTTACAGAGTGTGGCCGCTTATGAAGCTTAGTAGAAAAAGTTATAAATGTGCATCTATTTAACAGTGGAAATTATAAAACATGTATGATATGATGATTGATAATAGATTTGCGCTGATTTAGTAAAGCAGAAAAGTGAGGAGAGCAGAGATGGAGAACACAGCAGACAAGACAATTATTACAGTAGTGGGTAAAGATACGGTTGGTATCATTGCAAAAGTATGTACTTATCTTTCCGAAAATGGCGTCAATGTACTTGATATTTCACAGACAATCGTTTCCGGATATTTCAATATGATGATGATCGTTGACATGAATAAATCAACCAGATCATTTGTGGATTGTCAGAAAGATCTCGATGAGATCGGTGCACAGATCGGTGTATCCATCAAGTGCCAGAAAGCTGAGATTTTTGAAAAAATGCATCGTATTTAGAGAGGAAAGCGGCAATGATTAATATATTTGAAGTAAAAGAGACCAACAACATGGTGGAACATGAAAACCTTGATGTCCGCACCATTACGATCGGTATCAGCCTGCTTTCATGCATTGATTCCGATTTGAAAAAATTAAATGAGAACATTTATAACCGTATCACATCAGTTGCCAAAGATCTTGCAAAAGTTGCAGGGGAGATCGAAGCTGAATACGGTATCCCAATTGTCAACAAACGTATTTCCGTTACTCCGATTGCACTGATCGGTGGTGCAGCCTGCAAGACACCGGAAGATTTTGCAACGATCGCAGATACAATGGACCGTGCTGCAGAAGCAATCGGTGCAGATCTGATCGGCGGTTATTCCGCACTGGTATCAAAAGGCATGACAAAAGCAGATGAGATGCTGATCCGTTCTATCCCGATAGCACTTTGCCGGACGAACCGTGTCTGCAGTTCCGTAAACCTTGCGTCCACAAAGACCGGTATCAATATGGATGCGGTGCGTCTGATGGGAGAGATTTTGTTGGAGGTTGCAGAGCGCTCAAAAGACCGTGATTCTGTGGATTGTATGAAGCTGGTTGTATTCTGCAACGCACCGGATGACAACCCGTTTATGGCAGGAGCTTTCCACGGTGTGACAGAGGCTGATGCAGTGATCAACGTCGGAGTCAGCGGACCGGGTGTTGTAAAGACAGCACTTGAGAAAGTGCGTGGCGAGAATTTTGAGGTACTCTGCGAGACCATCAAAAAGACCGCATTTAAGGTAACAAGAGTCGGACAGTTAGTCGCACAGGAGGCATCCAGACGTCTTTCAATTCCGTTTGGTATCATTGACCTTTCCCTTGCTCCGACTCCGGCCATCGGTGATTCCGTCGCAGATATCCTCTGCGAGATCGGTCTGGAATATGCAGGTGCACCGGGAACAACTGCAGCACTTGCCATGTTAAATGATCAGGTCAAAAAGGGCGGCGTTATGGCATCTTCCTATGTCGGCGGCTTAAGCGGCGCTTTCATTCCGGTCAGTGAGGATCAGGGAATGATCGATTCCGTACAGGCTGGTGCTATTACATTGGAAAAATTAGAGGCAATGACCTGTGTCTGCTCTGTAGGACTTGATATGATCGCAATTCCGGGAGATACCAAGGCAACCACGATCTCCGGTATGATCGCAGACGAGATGGCACTTGGTATGGTAAACCAGAAGACAACAGCTGCACGTCTGATCCCGGTAATTGGAAAAGGCGTTGGCGATACCGTAGAGTTTGGTGGTCTGTTCGGTTATGCGCCGATCATGCCGGTCAACAAATATTCCTGTGATGATTTTATTAACCGTACCGGAAGAATCCCGGCACCGATCCACAGCTTTAAAAACTAACTGCGCGGATCACTGGCAAACATGAAAGTGATTTTAATAAAAAATGCAGTGGAAACACTAGGATATTTTTCAGAACAGTTAGCAGAAACGTTTCAGGAGATGGGGCATGACACCTATTTTGTGGATTACGATGATCTGGTAAATACGGTAGATGGCATCAGCCGGTTTGCCGTGCCAGAGAAAACGGTACTGTGTACGTTTAATTTTATCGGACTTTCCGGGGAAGAGGTCTTTATCGAAGAGAACGGGCGTTATATCTGGGAAAACCAAGGTATCGCGTGCATCAATATCCTGGTGGATCATCCACTGTATTATCATTCAAAACTGGCAAAGCCTCCGGTGCCGGAAATGCGTGTTTTTTGTATTGACAGAGAACATGTGGTATACATGAAGCGCTTTTACCCGGCATTGCCGGTGGAGTTTCTGCCGCTGGCGGGAAACTGTATCTTAGAGCGGAAAGTACCTTCCCCAATAGAAGGCTGCCATGGGCAAAAACAGAAACATAAAAATATACCGTATCAGAAACGGAAATACGACATCGTATTTACCGGAAACTATACACCGGTGGAACACCTTTACCGGGAAATCGACAGGCAGGGTGCGGAATACCGGACATTTTATTATGAGATTCTGGAGGATATGAAAGCACATCCGGCGGTGTCCATCGACCGGATGTTAGAGGCACATATCAGAAAAGAACTGGGTGCAGTGCCGGATGAGGAGCTTCGCGCGGCGATCGCAGGAATGGTGTTCATCGATATCTGTATGCGGAGTTATTTCCGCGGGGAGATCATAAAATGTCTTGCGGAGCATAAAATCCCGGTACATGTGTTTGGCGCCAACTGGGAGAAATTAGACTGTAGCAGCCATGAATACATTATAAAAAACGGCAGGGAAGTGGATTCTGTGACCTGCGCGGAGGCAATCGCAGATGCAAGGATTTCTTTGAATGTCATGCCATGGTTTAAAGATGGAACGCACGACCGCGTATTTACGGCGATGCTGCAGCATACACTTTCGCTGACCGATGACAGCAGATATCTTCGGGAGAACTTTACGGATAAAAAAGAACTGGTTTTCTATTCGCTGGAGAAGCGTGAAGAACTGCCTGAACTGGTGAAAAAGCTTTTGGAAAAACCGGAGAAATGTATGGAAATCGCAGAGCGGGGATATGAGAGTGCTGTGCAGGAACATACATGGAAACAGAGGGCAGAAGCAATTTTGATGGATTTGGTAAAATGACCGCTTAACTTGTAATATGTACTCCTTTCACTGGAAGTCCAGTACAAGGTGGATATATTAGGTTTGGGCGGTTATTTTTATAAATAAATATATTAACAAAACTTATAAAATTAAGTAAATAAATTCATGACGCTAATAATTGTAAAAACAGGATCAAAATGATAAGATAAAGAAAAACAGCAAACCGCACACATGAAGGAGGAAATCATGGAGAAAATGTCATTAAAAAATGAACTTTCAGGCAATTCCTATCCTGGAAGAGGAATCATTATCGGAAAATCTGCAGACGGAAAACATGCCATCACTGCTTATTTTATTATGGGCAGAAGTGAGAACAGCAGAAACCGTGTTTTTGTTGAGGATGGAGAGGGAATCCGCACGCAGGCTTTTGATCCTTCCAAACTGACAGATCCGAGCCTGATTATCTATGCACCTGTCCGTGTGCTTGGCAATAAAACGATCGTGACAAACGGAGACCAGACTGACACAATTTACGAACTGATGGATAAACAGCAGACTTTTGAGCAGGCGCTGCGCACAAGAGAATTTGAGCCGGATGCTCCAAACTATACACCGAGAATCTCAGGTATTATGCACATTGAAAACGGAAAATTCAACTACGCAATGTCTATTTTAAAGAGTAACAACGGGGATCCGTCCTCCTGTAACCGTTATACATTTGCTTATAATAACCCATTTGATGGTGAGGGACATTTTATCCACACTTATCAGGGTGACGGAAATCCGCTGCCGACTTTCTGCGGTGAACCGGAAAGAGTAGCAATCCCTGACGATATCGATGCGTTTACTTCTGAAATCTGGAATAATCTAGATCAGGATAATAAGATTTCTTTATATGTAAGATATGTAGATCTGAAAACCGGTGCGGCAGAAAACAGAATGATCAACAAGAACGCTTAAATAAGTGTGTACGGATGCGGCTTGCCGACGGTTCGCAGAATCCTGCGGCTGATAAACCGCAGCGTACAGAAAAGTACTGCATTTGAAACTTTGGAGGATTTAGTATGAAAGAATTTGAACTGAAATACGGCTGCAATCCCAATCAGAAGCCTGCAAAAATTTATAAGGAGGACGGCACAGAGCTTCCTGTAGAAATCTTAAACGGAAGACCGGGATATATCAATTTTCTGGATGCTTTCAACAGCTGGCAGCTTGTAAAAGAACTGAAAGAGGCGCTGGGTATGCCTGCCGCCACATAATTTAAGCATGTCAGTCCCACATCTGCTGCTGTAGGCGTACCGATGAGCGATACACTGAAAAAAGCCTGCTTTGTAGATGATATCGAAGATCTTGACGATTCTCCCATTGCAACAGCTTACGCAAGAGCAAGAGGCACCGACAGAATGTCTTCCTTCGGAGACTGGGTTGCCTTAAGCGACACCTGTGATGCTGTTACAGCGTCCATTTTGAAGAGAGAAGTGTCTGACGGCATTATCGCTCCGGGATATACAGATGAAGCGCTGGAAATCCTGAAAAGCAAGAAAAAAGGAAATTACAACATCATCCAAATTGATCCCGACTATGTTCCCGCAAAACAGGAGAAGAAACAGGTTTACGGCATTACTTTTGAACAGGGCAGAAATGACTACAGGGTAAAAC
>OIZU01001820.1_pt1 | contig 10415 bp, 10 predicted proteins | sample 1588661 | NCBI WGS metagenome assembly OIZU01 (sample SAMN03283257) | human gut metagenome | biome: human-associated habitat; material: feces | host: Homo sapiens | place: USA | collected 2013 | reverse complement strand
TTTTGGCACGCAAAAGAGAACTTAGCCCCGCGTAACCGCGCTCTACCCCCGCGCCGCCAGCGCGCGCAGAGAACTTAACCTTTGATTATACAAAAAACCTTCAAGTTTTCATGAAGAGAACTTGAAGGTCTTTTCTTGTTTCAGTTATTCAAACAGCCCTTCCGGCAGACAAATATCCTTCTTCGGCACCTTATCCCACGAAAAGTCTTTGATGAGGCTTTCCGGCGTCCGGGGCGCAGGCTCTTCCTGCAGGCCGTAGGCATAGGCCAGACGGCCCACGATCTCCTCGGCCGTATAGCGGGCGCGAAGGTTCTCAAGGCTCTGGTCGCCGTCCCGCTTGGAGAGCCGCCGCCCGTCCGACGCCAGCAGCAGAGGGCAGTGAGCGAACTTCGGTGCAGGCAGACCCAGAAGCCGGTACAGATAGAGCTGCCGCGCCGTAGAGGAAAGCAGGTCGGCCCCGCGCACGACTTCGGTGACGCCCATCCGGGCGTCGTCCACCACAACGGCCAGCTGATACGCAAATACGCCGTCGGCGCGGCGGAGGTAAAAGTCACCGCAGTCGCGCAGAAGGTTTTCTGTATGTTCGCCCATACAGCCGTCGGTGAAGGTGATGTTCTCGTCCGGCACCATGAGGCGGTAGGCCGGGGCTTTCTTTTTCCGCTTTTCGGCGATTTCTTCGGCTGTCAGCCCCCGGCAGGTGCCAGGATAGATGACGTTGCCGTCCGAGGTGTGGGGCGCACTGGCGGCATGGAGCTGACTGCGGGAGCAGAAGCAGGGATAGACAAGCCCCCTGGCTTCCAGCTTTTTGTAGCTCTCGGTGTAGATACCGCTGCACTCGCTCTGGTAATATGGCTCATGGGGGCCGCCCTTGCTGCCGCCCTCATCCCAGAAAAGGCCCAGCCACCCAAGGTCTTCTTCCAGCTGGTCAGCGTACTTGCGGGGGCAGCGCTCCGCGTCCAGATCCTCGATGCGGAGAACGATCCGCCCGCCCTGGCTCCTGGCGCTCAGCCATGCAAGGAGGCTGCACGCGAGGTTGCCCAGATGGAGCCGCCCGCTGGGGCTGGGGGCGAACCGCCCGACGACAGCGCTCACAGGCCCAGCTTCCACTCCCCGTCCTTCGGCTGGAAGATGGGGGTGTTGTAATACTCTGCCACGGCCTTTGCCATGTACTCGGCGTCGGCGCAGCTTGCCGTCTCCATGGCGGAGTGCATGGCCAGCTGACCCAGACCGATGTCCACCATAGGCATCAGGATCTGATGGCCCAGCAGATTGCCCAGCGTGGAGCCGCCCGGCACATCGGCGCGGTTTGCGAACACCTGCACCGGCACACCGGCCTTCTTGCAGATGGCGGTGAAGGCTGCGCCGGTGAATCCGCTGGTGGTGTAGGTCTGGCGGGCATTATACTTCAGCAGGACGCCGCCGCCCATCACGACGGGGTTGGCGGGGTCGCTCTTTTCGGGGTGATTGGGATGGGTGGCGTGGCCGTTGTCGGCGCTCAGCACCAGTGAGTTGGTGCGGGCGCGGATGCTCTGCTCCCTGCTGACGCCCATGCTCTCCTCGATGCGGGCCAGCACGTCGGCCATGAGGGTACCCTGCGCGCCCTGACGGCTGGAAGAGCCGACCTCTTCGTTGTCGAACATGACCCAGATGTCGCCGCGGCCTTCTTCTTCGCCGCGGCCCTGCAGGAAGCCCCACAGGGTGGTGTAGGCGCACTCGAGGTCGTCGATGCGGCCGGACATGAAATACTCGCCGTTCAGGCCCATGCGGACAGCCTTCTCACGGGTAGCGAGGACCAGGTCAGCGTCGAGGATGTCCTCGGCCTTCACGCCGGCCTCCGCGGCCAGGACCTCTTTCAGGTTTCCGCCCTTGCCGCCGAAGATGGGCTGCAGATCGACCTGCGGGTTATACTTCATGCCGTTGTTCAGGTCGCGGTTGAAGTGGATGCAGAGGTTGGGGATGCAGGCCAGCGCACGGTCGGGGCAGACCAGACGGCTCTCGATGCCGCTCTCGGTACGCACCAGCAGACGGCCTGCCACGGTCAGCGGACGGTCGAGCCAGGAGGGCATGATCATGCCGCCGTAGCCCTCGACCTCGGCCTTGGCGAAGACCTTGTCCTCCGTGTCGAACTGCTTGATGCGCCAGGTGGGCGAGTCGCTGTGGCTGGCGGCTGCGTGCCAGCCGGTCAGCTCACCCTTGGGCATACGCCATGCCAGCACGGCAGAGCCGTTGCGGGTGGTGTAATACTTGCCGCCGGGGGCCAGCTCCCACGCGGCGCTCTCGGGGCAGTTCACATAGCCCTCGGCTTCCAGAATGGCGGACGCAGCAGCCGTGGAGTGGAAAGCACTGACGCCGGCGTCCAGAAAACGGAAAAGCTCCTCTATCGAAAAAGCTGCATTCTTCATGGTTATTTTCTCCTTGGTATTTTAACGATTCAGGTACCCTTTATTATAGCCCGCTGCGCCGGAAAGGTCAATCCGGCCCCACTGCACGGCCCCTTAAAATTTGTTCGTGGCAAGGCCGATTGACAACCGCGCGGCAGAACAGTATACTAGTCTCAGAGAGATATTTTCCCCGGCCTGCAGGCCGGGCGCAGATAGAAGGAGGACATCCCCTATGACTCAAAAGCACATCCTTTCGCTCCTTGTGAGTGCTGCTCTGCTCTGCGGCCTGCTGGCAGGCTGCTCCAATACAAACGGCGACGCCTCCCACGCAAGCTCTTCGGCTTCTGAGCCGTCCAGCGTCAGCAGCGAGAGCGCCCCCAGCAGCACCGCGCAGGCTGACACCTCCGGGCTGTTCAACAAAGATTTCGACGAGAACTCACTGTTCAGCGTAGACGGCACTGCAGCCGCCTTTGAGCCCAGTCTCGGCTGGGGTCCCGGCGTGTCCGGCTGCTCCCTCAAGAGCGTGCAGGCCGCAGCCACCCTGCTGGTCTGGGCCGACGAGGCAAACCTCTCTGCCCGCACGGAAACGGCCATTGAGGACGCCTACACCCAGTGGTACGACAACCTCTCCGACTCGGAGCAGGAGGGCTTCGCCGAGGCATGGCCTATGATAAAGGACGATGCCGCTGCCCTGCTGGAAGACAAGGACGCCATGGCAGGTCGTCTGGAGGACGTGGGCCTCGACGCCAAGGAGCTGACCTTCTCTGAGAAGGACTGGAACGCCCTTGAGGATGTCGTTGACCCCCTCGTGCCGGAGGCAAAGGGCGAGTATTAAATCACAGAGAAAAGGCCGGACGCCTTTCCGCTTTGATGCGGGAGGCGTCCGGCCTTTGTTTTATCGGGATCAGACTTTCTTGAGGGTGTAGGCGCGGGTACCCATGCCGACCTTCTCGGCCTGCTCGAGGGTGGCTTTCCACTCGATGTTGGGGTTAGAGTCCTTGAAGTTGTCGTGGTGGCAGTTCCAGCCCGGGGTGACGAGGTTCTGGCCCAGCTGGCTATTGGGCAGCGGAGCGGCGTTCAGGCAGGCGTCAGCGCAAGCCTGGTCGAGGGCCACCGGGTCAAAGGAGGCGAACATGCCGATGTCCGGCAGGATGGGCGCGTCGTTCTCGCCGTGGCAGTCGCAGTTGGGGCTGATGTCCTGCACAAGGCTGATGTGGAAGGTGGGACGGTCATGGCAGACGGCGGCGGCATACTCGGCCATCTTGCGGTCCAGCATCTCGTTGGCGCTGTCGCACAGGGCATAGATGGCGTCGAAGTTGCAGGCACCGATGCAGCGGCCGCAGCCCTTGCACTTGTCCTGGTCGATGACGGCCTTGTTCTTCTCGTTGTAGCTGATGGCGTCGGAGCCGCACTCCTTGGCGCAGCGATGACAGCCGCGGCAGAGGTCTTCCTGCACCGCCGGGTGGCCGGAGGCGTGCTGCTCCATCTTGCCGGCGCGGGAGCCGCAGCCCATGCCGATGTTCTTGATGGCACCGCCGAAGCCGGTGGACTCGTGGCCCTTGAAGTGGCTCAGGCTGATGAAGATGTCGGCGTCCATGATGGCGCGGCCGATCTTAGCGGTCTTACAGTATTCGCCGTTCGGCACAGGCACCTCCACCTCATCAGTGCCGCGCAGGCCGTCGGCGATGATGACCTGACAGCCGGTGGTCATGGGCCAGAAGCCGTTCAGCTGGGCGCAGGTCAGGTGCTCGAGGGCGTTCTTTCGGCTTCCCGGATACAGGGTGTTGCAGTCGGTCAGGAAAGGCATACCGCCCTGCTCCTTGCACAGGTCGGCCACCACCTTGGCGTAGTTGGGGCGCAGATAGGCCAGGTTGCCCAGCTCGCCGAAATGCATCTTGATGGCGACGAACTTCCCCTCCATGTCGATGTTCTTGATGCCTGCCGCGATGCACAGGCGGCGCAGCTTTTCGGTGAGGCTGGTACCTACGGGACAGCGGAAATCGGTATAGTAGACGGTCGATGCTTCCATCGGTTTTTCCTCCTGTTTTCTTTGACAATTCAGGTGCGCAGCTCCTGTTTGCCGCGCTCATACTCTCTGAAAAAATATTATAGCACGCCGAACGGACAGGCGCAAGAAAAGCCCCTCGCCGGGGCGAGGGGCTCAGAAGACCCGAGTTCGATTTTACACCATTGCAGACACCACTGCCACGGCCAGCACCACAAGGCCGAGAGCGATGCGGTAGATGCCGAAGAAGGTGAAATTGTGGCGCTTGACGTAATCCATCAGGAAGCGGATGGCCGCCAGGCTGACCACGAAAGCCACTACGCAGCCCACCGCCAGCACAGCCACCTCGGTGCCGGTGATGGCGGCACCGGAGACGGCGAATTTGAGCACCTTGAGCAGGGATGCGCCTGCCATGACCGGGATGGCGAGGTAGAAGGTGAACTCCGCCACGCAGGCGCGGGAGAGGCCCAGCAGCAGGCCGCCCACGATGGTCGCGCCGGAACGGGAGGTGCCGGGGATGATGGCCAGCATCTGCCAGACGCCGATGATGAGGGCGTCACGGTAAGTGATCTGTTCCAGATGGGTGACGTGGGGCGCAGTGCGGCGGCTCTCCACCACGAGGAACAGCACACCGTAGAGGATGAGCATTGCGGCCACGGTGATGTAGTTATAGAAGTGAGCCTCCATCCAGTCGTCCAGCGGGCTGATGACCAGCACCGGCAGGGTGGCGGCGACCACCTTGAACCAGAGCTGCCAGACGCTGGGCTTGGAGATGACGCGGCCATGCCGCAGGCCGAAGGGCCACAGCCTGCCCCAGAACAGCACCACCACCGCAAGGATGGCACCCAGCTGGATGACCACGCGGAACATGGACATGAACTCTTCGCTGGCGTTGAACTTTACCACCTGTTCCAGCAAGATCATATGGCCTGTGGACGAGATGGGCAGCCACTCGGTGATGCCCTCCACGATGCCCATCAAAATCGCTTTGATGATCTCAAGAAACATATAAGCACTCCTCCTGCCGCACGCCGGGCGCACGGGCTTTTGTGATCCTTATCATCATACTGTTTCAGTATACCATATTCCGACTCTCTGCGCACCAGGAATTCAAAAATTTTATCTCTGGAATCCCCTACAGCTTTTCTATTTATCTGCGGGGGAAAATATGCTATACTGGGATGTAGATTTATCGGAGACGAAGTTCAATATATATTTTACAGCGAGGTAATTTCATGAACATTCTTGTAATCGGCTGCGACCAGGTGGGCGCATCGCTGGTGCGGGACCTGGAGCGCATCGGCCACGACATCTCCATCATCGAAAAGGACTCCGAACAGCTCAAGCGTCTGGACGCCTTCGACGACTACACCTTCAGCGGAAACGCTCTTGTGGGCGACCCCACCGACCCCGACGTACTGCGTCAGGGCGGCATCGAGAACTGCGATGCCGTGGCCGCCGTCAGCGAGGACGACTCCCTCAACCTGATGGCCGCTCAGATCGCCAAGAGCCTCTTTCAGCGCGAAAAGGTCATCTGCCGCGTCTCCGACCCCCACCTGCAGGTGCTCTACCACAAGGCCTACGAACTGGACACCATCTGCCCCACCGTCCTCACCGAGCAGGCCGTGTTCCGTTCTCTCGCCAAATAATCGATACCATTTGTATAATGAGGTAGTGTTATGAAAGTTTGTATTGCCGGCGGCGGGCGTGTGGGCCGGTATCTGGCTCAGAGCCTGCTGGCCAACCGCCACGAAATCGTCATCATCGAGCCAGTGGAGAGCCAGTGCCGGATGCTGGCCGATACGCTGGACATCCCGGTCATCTGCGGCGACTCCATCAGCGTGGACACTCTTCGCACCGCCGACGTTGCCAGCTGCGACGCCTTTGTGGCTGTGACCGGCTCTGACGAAGACAACCTTGTGGCCTGCCAGATCGCCAAGCGGGAGTTCGGCGTAGACCGCACCGTGGCCCGGGCCTCCAACCCCAAAAACCGCGAACTGCTCCACACCCTCGGCGTGGACACCGTGGTCTGCGGCACCGACAACCTGAGCCACATCCTCGAGCGGGAGATCGAGACGGATACCATCCGCCAGCTCCTCTCTCTGGGCGGCGGCACGGCCAGCCTGAACGAGATCTTGCTGCCCGAGAAATTCCTCTACGCGGGCAAGGCCATCATGGACATCCCCATCCCGGGCGACACCATCCTGATCAGCATCACCCGCGACACCGAGTTCATCATCCCCCACGGCAGCACGATCCTGATGCCCTGGGACCACATCCTCTGCCTGACCCGTGACGACAGCCTGCACGAGCTGACCGAGGCCTGGGGCCTCAGCGGTAAGTGACGGAGCAGGAGCTGCGGCGCACCGCCGTCATCATCCCGCCTACTGGCCGGGCCGTCCTCTGCGTCTGGGCGGCGGTGCCGGGGCTGTTCGCTGCGCCCTTCGTGTTCTGGCAGAGCGTCGCCGCCGGAGCGGGTTTCTGCCTGCTCTGGGGCTTTCTGGTCTACTGCCTCTGGGCGCGGGCCTGCAGCTTCGCCGCCGTGCTGGGGGAACGGACCGTAACGGTCTACTCCGGCGTTGCGCTGCCGGTGCGGCAGGTGCTTCCCCGCCGGGCCGTTACCAGCGTCCGGCTGCTCCGGACGCCCCTGCTGCGGCTGGGCGGCGTCTCGCTGCTCATCGTGGCAGCCCCGGGCGCGAAGCTCTTTCTGCCCGCCATCCCGGCCAAGCAGGCCGGGCTCCTGGCTCACATTCTGGCGGAGGATGCACCATGACCCGACAACGGCATTACCATCCTCTCGCCGCCCTCCGCTTCCTGCGCAAGGCGGTCGTCGTCTGCCTGCTGCCTCTGGCGAACGCCCTGCTGGAATTCAGCCTGAACGCTCTGCTCACAGCTCTGCGGCAGGACGCCGCGCTTCTGCTCTTCCTCTGCGGGGCCAGCTCCATCCTGCTGGAAGCCAGCAGCTGGGCGCTGGATGAGGCCGGTGTGCTCCGGCTGCGGTGGGCGTTCCTCTCCAAGCAAGAGCGCATCATCCGGGGCGAAACTCTGGCCGCGCTGACCATCGAGCGGCCGCTTTTCTTTCGGCTGCTCGGGGCCAGCCGGGTGGTGCTCTACCCGGTGGGCCAGCCTGCCAAGCGAGCCGTCACCCTTTATTTGCACAAAGAAGACGCGCAGGAGCTTGCCGACCGCCTGATGCCTGTCCGGGACCCGGTCTGCCACCGCCCTGCCGGGGGCGAGCGGGCCGCGCTGGTGGTTTTGGGTGCCAACGGTCTGTCCACGCTGGCGCTGACCTATTTGGCCATCCGGCAGAGCCGACCATTTCCCCTCACCGCCGAGGCGGTAGCCCTCTCCCGGCTGAACGTCCTCGTCCGGTTCGCGGCACACTGGCTACCCGCCGGTGCGGCGTGGATGCTGGTGCTGACTGGGTCGCTCTTCGGCATCAGTCTAGCCCGCAGTTTTGTCCAGACCGTCCATTATACGGTCTGGCACACTGCCGACCAGCTGGGCAGCCGGGGCGGCTGGCTGTCCCGGTTCGAGTTTCGGGTGCGGAGCAGTGAGATAAGCTACGCGGACGTCCGCGTCTCCCCCATCGCCCGGCTCATGAAGCGCTGGCCGGTATTCGTGGTGGCAGGCAGCTGCCGCCCGGAGCTGCCGCTTTTCGTCTACCGCTCCGGGCAGGAAGAGCTGTTCCGGGAGCTGCTGCCCGAGTTCCGGATGCCGCCCGACACCCGGCACGACCTCACCCACCGCAGCGCGGTTTTCTTTGCGCCTGCCGGCATCCCGTTCGGGCTGTGCCTTCTGCTGGTTCTGGTCTCCCGCAGCGTCCTGCCTGCCCTCACGGGGACACTGCTCATCCCGACGGCGGTATTTGCCGTCTTTCTGGCGGGCGGGCTGATGGGCTGGCTGAACGAGGGCATCTGGCTCCGGGAGGGCCGGTTCACCCTGCGGCGGCAGAAGGGTGTTTATCTCCACTGCATCTGTGTGCTCCACCCGGATGTCTGCCTGCGCACCCTCCAATCGCCCTGGGCGGCACGTTATCAGCGCATGACGCTGACACTGGCTCTGCCCGGGCAGGTGCGGCTCAAGGTGCGCAGCATCCCCGTGCGGGACGCTGCGCCCTGTCTCAACGCTTTGGAGCAGAAAACATAAAACAAAAGGAAGTCTGATTCTCATGATAAAAACCATTCTCTTCGATTTGGACGGCACCTTACTGAACACCATCGACGACCTGGCCGACGCGGCCAACTGGGTCTGCACCCAGCACGGCTGGCCGACCTTTCCAGTAGAGACCTACAAGCACTTCGTGGGCAACGGCATTCCGAAGCTGGTGGAGCGCTTTTCCCCGGAAAACGCCCGGACGCCCGAACAGCTTGCCGCCACGCTGGCCGAGTTCTCGGCCCGGTATGACGCCCACAAGGAAGACAAAACGGCCCCCTATCCCGGCATCCTGGAACTGCTGGCCGCGCTGAAGGCCGAGGGCGTCCAGACCGCCGTTTTTTCCAACAAAGCGGACGCTTTTTGTGGAAAGATCATCGAGCACTACTTCGGCCCGGACAGCTTTTCGCTGGTGCGGGGCAGCCGCCCCGGTGTTCCCACCAAACCCGACCCGGCTGGCGTCTACTCTCTGATGGCTGACCTCGGCGCAGACCCGCAGAGCACCCTTTTCGTGGGCGACAGCGACGTAGACATCCTTACGGGACACAATGCCGGTCTGCCCGCTCTGGGCGTTCTCTGGGGCTTCCGGGGCGAAGCAGAGCTGACCGCCGCCAGTGCCGATGCTCTGGCCGCAAAGCCGGAAGATATTCTGACGTATCTCCACCAGCACTGAAAAACAAAAGCACGGCCCCGCCGGGACGCTGAAATGCATCCTGGCAGGGCCGTATTTTTTTGCAAAAGGGACTGATGGAAAAATACCGCGAGTGAGTGTCTGAGCCATTCCTCAAGCAAAGAAAAAACGATTCAAAAGCGCTATTTTACAATTTTCCGCTTTTCTGCTATACTCGAGCTATAGAACGACCCCCGGCAGAACACCGAGGGACATCGAAACAGGAGGTTGCAACTTATGGGCTTTTTAACTGGTAAAACCGCCATCATTACCGGCGCAGGGCGCGCTGTCCTGAAGGATGGGAGCTGCGGCTCCATCGGCTACGGCATCGCCACCGCATACGCCAAGGAGGGCGCGAACCTCGTCATCACAGGCCGCAATGTCAAGAAGCTGGAAGCAGCCAAGCAGGAGCTGGAAAACCTCTACGGCATCAAGGTGCTGACCGTGCAGGCCGATGTCTGCGCGGGCGGCGACAACGAGGCCACTGTGGCAAATGTGGTCAAGCAGGCTGTCGATACCTTCGGCGGCATTCAGGTGCTCATCAACAATGCACAGGCTTCGGCCTCCGGCGTGCCGCTGGCCGAGCACACCACCGAGCAGTTCGATTTGGCCATCTACTCCGGCCTCTACGCCGCTTTCTACTACATGAAAGCCTGCTACCCCTATCTGGCTGAGTCTCACGGCAGCGTCATCAACTTCGCTTCCGGCGCCGGCCTCTTCGGCAACTTCGGCCAGTCGGCCTATGCTGCCGCCAAGGAGGGCATCCGCGGTATGTCCCGCGTCGCCGCCACCGAGTGGGGCAAGGACAGCATCAACGTCAACGTGGTCTGCCCGCTGGCATGGACGGCCAAGCTCGAGCAGTTCAGGGACGCCTACCCTGACGCTTTCAAGGCCAACGTCAAGATGCCCCCCATGGGCCACTACGGCAACGCTGAGACGGAGATTGGCCGTGTCTGCGTCCAGCTGGCCATGCCGGATTTCAAGTATATGTCCGGCGAGACCCTGACGCTGGAAGGCGGCATGGGCCAGAGACCGTAAAACGACATCATCTGCTTCCTTGCATAACGAACCCCCGCCTGCCGGATGGTGCAGGCGGGGGAATTTTTGCTCTGATTCCCGTTCGGGTCAAACGAAGCGGCAGCAACCACGGTAGACATTCCTGAAGATTGGGACCCGCGGGCTAAGCAACAGCCCACTGGGCTGA
>OIZU01001816.1_pt1 | contig 10431 bp, 9 predicted proteins | sample 1588661 | NCBI WGS metagenome assembly OIZU01 (sample SAMN03283257) | human gut metagenome | biome: human-associated habitat; material: feces | host: Homo sapiens | place: USA | collected 2013 | reverse complement strand
TTGCCCCTCAATCTAAACCCTCAAAAAGACATCCCCTCAAAAACTTTGATTACCCGCCATATTTATAGCAGTGATAAGTTAAAGCAAATGATTGAACGACAGAAAGAAAAATATGGATGGGAATTTCTCTTTCTCGGCGCAAATATTGATGCGATTGAAACAGCCGGTCATTTTGGAATTGACGCAGATAAAGCTGCCAATTATCAGTGTGACGGCGAAGGAACTGCACTGAATTATGAAGTATTAAATGATGCAATATCTGCGGTCCGGTGTAATGCAGCACTTGATTCCAATTGGAAGAAGCGCATCGATAAAGATTACGAAAAGCGTGGACAGCACACTCGTGTATAGAGTGTATACTGCTGAAAGCAGATGAACTTATCCATTTTACAAACTGAGCGTTTACTTTCCTTGTCTAAAAATGCATTGTGATTCCCCCAAAATTGAATCTGTGTAACATAAAAAAGTACTCGCCAAGTTGACTTTTCGGTACATACTTCGCAAACGCTTGCGAATTTGAGCATCGGCGGGTTTATTGCATATACTGTCGATACTATGGTATAATTCTAATATAGGATTACGAAAGCAGGTGGTAACTCTGAATACAAAAGATACTACAGAGCGGCGGCATCAAGAGGATTTGCAGCGGATTGCGCGTCTTCGCCTGATGGACGATGATTTCATGTCGATCTGTTTCGATCAGTGCAACGACGTCGTTGAATTTGTTCTCAGAATCATTTTGAAAAATGATTCGTTTCATGTGATAGACGTGAAAACCCAATACGCGATTCCTGGTCTGAACAGAGGTGTTCGACTGGATGTTTTGGCAACTGACCGCTCAGGCAAAAAGATCAACATAGAGATTCAACGCTTCGATGCGGGAGCCGGTGTGAAACGTGCCCGCTTTAACAGTGCAATGATCGATAAGGATTGCTTGAAGAAGGGGAGTAGCCCCGATGAGCTTCCGGAAACATGGGTCATATTCATAACGGAAAGAGATGTTCGTGGCAAAGGCAAGGCAACTTACTGTTTTGACCGCCTGGATATTGAGGACGGAACGCCGTTGGAGGATGAAGCGCATATTGTATATGTGAACGGTGAGTACAGAGGTGATGATCCGACAGGGCATTTGATGCACGATTTCATGTGTAGCAATCCTGATGATATGACGTATCAGCCGCTCGCCGATCGGACGCGGTATTTTAAAGAAAAGAAGGAGGGACAAGAGGTCATGTGTCGTGAATTTGAAAAGTTACGGGAAGAGACATACACAGAGACAATGAAACTTGCTTCCAATGAGACAGCAAAACGTATGCTTCAAAAGAAGAAATACAGTGTGGAAGAAATCGCCGATATTACTGGATTGTCCGTTGCTGAAGTTAAACAGTTGGAGAAAGAGATTCTTGCTACAGTATGATAGTATCGTATACTAATGAAAGCAGCTAAGCTTATCAATTTTACAGATTAAGGGGAACATATGAAAAGGAAAAAACGAATTCTGATTCTGATCATAGCAGTCCTCATAATAATAGGTTCCGGTGTCTATCTCGGAACCTATTATCATGCGGTTGACATTGAAAATGATCTGACAACTTCAGATACTGTACAGGTAAAGGATTTTGATCATGGAATTTTCTTCGATGGTCCTGGAATAACGGACGCCCTGATCTTTTATCCAGGCGCAAAAGTAGACACAGCTGCCTACGCACCTCTGATGTGAAACCTTGCGCAGATTGATGAAACAGTAGATATATTTTTGAAAAATATAAGGATGGAAAATAAATGAGCAACCGAAGACAAGAAGTAGAACTTACCAATATGTGCCTGATTTATAATGAAAATCAAATCCTGCTAGAAGAGAAGCGTGGCACTAGGTACGCAGGTGGTCTGGTATTCCCTGGCGGACATGTTGAACCAAGTGAGAGTCTGCGTGATTCTGTTATAAGAGAAATCAAAGAGGAAACCGGACTGGATATCCTTGAACCTCAGCCGTGCGGCTTTAAAGACTGGATTCTGGATGACGGAACCAGATATATTGTTCTACTTTATAAGACAGATCAATATTCGGGCGAACTGAAATCCTCGGAAGAGGGAAGAGTGTTCTGGCTTGACAGAAAAGAGATTGAAAGTGCAAATCTGATCTGGAATATGCGGGAACTGCTTGAAATTTTTGAGTCAGACAAGTATTCCGAATTCTTTTTCAAATATGAAAATGGGAAACATGAGCCTGGAGTTTTACTGGGATAAGATAGAAAGCGGAAAAATTTTTATAAATGCCTCAAAACATGGCGCAGTGCAAAATAGCAGTTCCTCTGCTACAATGTCTACATCATAATTTGAGGCATTTTTTATGCCGCTTTTTTAACCGACGACATTCCGGAAGTTCTTCTTTCTGATCATGGAAGATGTCTATCTAAGATTTCAGAATGTTCCAGGTATTTTATCCCATCACTTTCCCAATCACTTTCATCATCTCATCTACCCGGAACGGCTTCGTAATAAACCCGTCCATTCCGGCATCCAATGCATGTTTCCGGTCTTCTTCAAATGCATTTGCAGTCATGGCAACGATCGGGATCTGTGCTTTCTGCGCATCTGCCATCTGGCGGATCTTCCGTGTGGCTTCGTATCCATTCATCCGCGGCATCTGCACATCCATCAGGATAAACTGATATGTACCTGCTGCTTTATCCTGGATTTCTTTCACGCAGGCGCATCCATCCGGAACCCAGGTTACAAGAACCTCTTTGTTTTTTAGAACTTCCATCGCAATTTCTGCATTTAACTCATTATCCTCAACCAGCAGCACATGTATTCCGGTCAGATCGAATTTGTGTTCCCTTGCTTTATCTGACGGATGCAACTGATTTTCCGTTGCAATCCGAAGTGGAAGTGTAATCTGGATCCTGGTTCCCTGACCAGATTTGCTGTAAATATTTACCTCACCATTCATCAGATTCACCAGCTTCTTGACAATTGCAAGTCCAAGTCCCGTACCTTCCGTCTTACTTTCAGTCGAAGTCCTTTCTCTTTCAAATGCCTCAAATGCATGCTTCTGAAATTCTTCTGTCATTCCGATTCCGGTATCCTTTACCGTGAACTGATATTCACCCAGTCCAGGAGCAATCATTCGTTCCGTAGTACTAAATACGATTGTTCCTCTCTCCGGGGTAAACTTAACTGCATTGTTTAATATATTTACCAGAATCTGTTGCAGCTTTGTCGCATCACACCATACCAGACGATTCTCTATATGGCTTTCAACCCTGAAATCTATTTTCCCTTTATTGATACTGTATTCCAGCATCATTTCCAGCTTTTCTGTCATCTGTTCTAGATCCGTTATCGTCTCCACAACTTCTGCCTTGCCACTCTCAATCTTGGACAGATCCAGCACATCATTGATAATCTTCAGAAGGACATCGCCCGATGCCTGGATTTTCGTAACAGCATTTCTGACAACGACCTCATCATCCGGGTGCTTCGCTATGATATCAGCAAATCCTATGATTGCATTCATCGGTGTACGGATATCATGGGACATATTTGCAAGGAAGGTATTCTTGACCGCACTGGCCGCTTTCGCTTTCCTGGTCGATTCCTTTTCCAGTTCTAATGCATTGGAAAGTTTTTCCCTGTGCTCCGATTCCAGCTGATTCTGCTGGTGCTCGACCATGAACAGGTAGGATAGCAGTGCGCCGATGACCAGACAGTACGGCTGAAACGGACACACACCATAAAATGGGATCACGTAGGTATTTACCAGAATCCCAATCAGCGGAATTGCTGAGAACAGTGCCGATTTTATGAGATATTTGATTCCCCCGGTATTGTTCATAAATAAAATGCAGAATGTCTGTGCAAATGCATAAAAATAATAGAACAGGTTGAGTACGGTAAATACGCCAAAAAATGTACCACGTATATAAGTCCGGTTTCTTGAAAATCCCCATACAATTCCGGTCGGAACAGAAAGCAGCACCATCGCAGTCAGAAGAAGCAGCGGAATCATTTCTACGAATCTTCGCTTCTTCGAACTGCTGATTCCCATATAGTTCTGCATAAACAAATGCCACACATACGGCATGATCACGTAGATCAGATAAAAGAAAAATACAATCAGCTTAAACTGCAGGATACTTCCTGTCTTACTTAAGAATTCCCGCATAAACAGGGCGTCCAGTAACACGTAAAGCTCTACCACACCAATAAAGATCATCGCATATTTTTTACTCGGACTCCATGTAATATAATACCGGATCCTTAGCAGGATGATCGTCAGTATTACCATCATAAATACTGCGTTGTTCAAATAAATACTACTCATTTTCTATTCCCTTTTTTCTTTCGTTTTCTAGGATTATTGTATACTTTTTCTATGCGTTTCGCAATCCATATGTTATACTATTAAATAAAGGTATTTCAAGGAGGATTTTAGAAATGAAAATAGCAGTAACATACGAAGGCGGATCGATTTTCCAGCACTTCGGTAAGACAGAAGCTTTTAAAATGTATGAAGTAGAAGACGGCAAGATCACTTCCATGCAGATTGTTCATGCTGGTGGCGCCGGACACAGCGCACTTGCAGGCTTCCTTTCTGAGCAAGGCGCAAATGTTCTGATCTGTGGCGGGATCGGAGAAGGTGCACAGACAGCACTGAAGGAAGCTGGCATTGAAGTTATATCCGGTGCAGCAGGAGAAGTAGATGCAGCAGTCAATGCATATCTTGCAGGAGAACTGGAATCTGCCGGAACTAATTGTGACCATCATCACGAAGAAGGACATTCCTGCTGTGGACATCATGAGGAAGAAGCAGAAAAAGCTCCGGAAGAAGAACATTCCTGTGGCGGACACTGCAGTGGATGCAGCGGATGTGGCGGCGCACAAGTACCGGATTTTGAAGGTCCGAATGTGGGAAAGACCTGCCGTACTCATTACAGAGGAACCTTCGATGACGGTACCCAGTTTGATTCTTCCTATGACCGCGGAGAACCACTGGAATTCGTATGCGGAGCCGGACAGATGATCCACGGATACGACAAGGCGGTTGCAACAATGGAAGTAGGACAGACCATTAACATCCATCTGATGCCGGAAGAAGCTTATGGTATGCCGGATCCACGCGCCATTTTCACGCTGGAGATCGCACAGCTTCCGGGATCTGAAGATCTGGAAGTCGGCGCACGCGCATATCTGACCAACCAGTACGGTCAGCCATTCCCGGTAACTGTAACCGAAAAGACAGAGACCAACATCACGTTTGATGCCAACCATGAGATGGCTGGAAAAGAACTGAATTTCCAGATTGAACTGGTAGAAGTAAAATAACACATACAAACTATCATTTTCAGGCGCCCCCTTTATTTCATCGTAAAGGAGGCGCTTAAGTTATAAGACCAGAATGATACAAAAGAAGAAAGCGTACCGTCTTTTTGAAAATTAAGTAATTCATAAGACAATCCTTGTTCGGATTGTTATATACTAAGATTATATTTTTTCGGAAATCGATAATTAGACAACGGAAAGGAAATTTGCCCGTGCTAAATTTAGAATTTAAAAATTATCCATGGAAGCAGACCGTGAAAAAGAAAGCCCGCCGCGTGTTCATGCTGAGATGGATGATTGTCATTCTGGCTATCCTTGCGATCTTTTTTCTGACCTGTCAGAAACTTATCTCCAATGTCTGGACACTTCCTGCATTCCTGTGCCAGCTTCTTGCTGTTATTGAACTGGCTTTCGGGATGCAGGCTGTGGAAGCAGGCTGGAGCAGAAAAATATCAAGCAGGATGCCATTAGACGAACATTATGAGTATGCTCTTTATATGTATCATGCACAGTCAATCCGTGATCTTGCTACAAATAATCGCATGCTGTTACTGATTGCGCGTCTTGAAATCCAGCTTGGAAAATACGAGCAAGCCACACAGACCATCACACAGATTTCTACTGAAAAATGTACACCAGTCCAGTTAAAGCAGTTATATTATATGCAGATTTTGCTGGCAGCAGAAGCGGACGACACTGATGCATGGAACCAGTTTTTAACCCGTTATACCGGAATCCCGGACACAAATGGAATCTATCCATCGGAAACAGAACTGACCACCTGGATCGAACAAAACGAAATGGATCAGCTGATTTCTGCATTAAAGAAATTCACTCCCACAAGAAAAGAACATCCCCTGCGTACCTGTCTGATTACAATCATTCTGGCATACAGTACCTTTTTCTACGGTGCATGGTATGGAATTAACAAAAGCGCAGGGTATGCGATCCGTTACTATTTTGCGGAAATATCCGGTGTCTGTGTTTCCATCAGTTTGTCTTGTCTGCTGATATGGGGCATGATCTGTCTGTATAAAAAGCAAAAAAGTCTTCTGAATGGAAAAGCAGCCAGACGGATAATTGCGGTTTCTTATGCTGTGCTGACTCTTTTCTTACTTTCGTTAATCGGTTACAGCTTTTTAAATGTAAGCTTTGGCGTAGAAGGAACAGAAACCGTAACCGGTCAGGATCAGCAGTATACCTACCTTTCTGTACAGCCTGATTATGGTTATGTTACGCAGTATCGGACTGATAATTTTATTTACATGCAAAAAACAGGTTTGCTTTTACCAAATACAGATACCCTGACAGAATCTTCTGAACCTGATTCTGACCTGAATGGTTCCGAAACACAAGATAGTAGTACCACTGATTCCACCGAAAATTCTCCGGCACAGGAATCACAGAAGGCTTCACCGCTCCAGGACGAAATGCGTGCTGTTTATCAGTATATCCAGCAGAAGAATATGCTTCCAGATATGAACTTTACTTACACGGCGAATGCAAAAGGTGAAAACTATGCCATCCTCTGTGAGACAACAGAAGAGAAGGATGGCACAACAGTAAATGTCAATTACTGTCTGTATGATAACGGGTCGAAAACGGACGAAAACAATACTACCTTCGAGGAGCTGGTTCTGGAAAAGGTATATCCGGATGGTGGATATGAGACAGAACTGGTTGATTTCTATCTGGTAAATCCAGAGACTCTGGAAGTTATGGATGAACACAAATCAAGCTGGTAATTATTTTTTCTGAAATATTTATTAGAAAGAGCAGAGTCATCATTCGGATGTACCTCTGCTCTTTTGCTTTATATTATTTCATCAAATAACTTTAGAAAATCCTGCAATTCCACCGGCATCCTGCCTTTCCTCCATGCAAGAAGAATTTCAGTTGTAAGATCAGCTCCAGTAATATCATATGCTTTTAATTTATTAGTGAGCTTCAGCATAGACTCCGGAAGAATTGCAATTCCCAGTCCCTTTTCTGCCATCGTCATTGCAGTGCGGGCATCCTCACAGGCAAAATAAATATCGCAGACCAGTCCGGCACCCTCAAATGCAGCAAGCATATATTTGCGGTAGCGGTGGGAGAGGATTAAGGGTTGTTCGGAAAGTTCCCGCAGACTGATGGATGTATGTCCCTGCAACAGAGGGTGATCAGGAACTGCCATCACAAGCAGCTTCTCCCGGGAAAGAGACTTGGTTTCACAGCCATTTAACACAATTGGTGTGCGGAGTGTAGTCAGATCGATCATTCCATTTTCCAGCTGATCTTTCAGTGTAAATGTAGATCCTTCATGTACATCAAAATGAATTTGAGGATATTTTTTTGCAAAGTAAAGCAGATATTCGGACATCATCGATACAGTGGATGGTGTGATCCCTATGTGCAGAGTAGCTGCCTGACCGGATTTGACAACCTCCTGTTTGGTCAGATCTGCAAGCATCAGAAGATTACCGGCCTGCTCATAAAGCGTCTTTCCGGCATCTGTAAGAGTAATTTTCTTTGTACCGCGCAAAAAGAGTGATACCTGTAATTCTTCCTCCAGCATCTTCATCTGATAGCTCAGCGGTGGCTGGGTCATGTGAAGAACTCTTGCTGCACCGCTGATCGTTCCGGCATCTACGATCGCACGAAAATATTCCAACTGTCTGATTTCCATAAAAAAATGTAATTCCTTTCCTGATTATTTGAAAATGAAAATATATTATCCATATGATTTTTATTGAATTATCATATAAAAACAATAATTTACATATATATTACATCATGTTGGAATTAAAAAAGCAAGAAAAAATAAAAAGGAATGAATTTACAAATGAAACGAGTTGATTTTGAAAATGGAACAATAACCAGCAACATTCTTGGAGCAGCACTCCCGATGCTGGTTGCCCAGATCTTAAGCTTACTTTATAACATTGTAGACCGCATCTATATTGCACGTATCCCAAATGTCGGAACTGCAGCACTTGGTGGGGTCGGTCTTTGCTTCCCGGTAATTGTTATTATTACCGCATTCAGCAATCTGTTCGGAAGCGGCGGTGCACCATTATTTTCGATTGAGCGCGGAAAAAATGAACCACAGGAAGCTAAGAAGATCATGAACACTTCTTTTTCCATGGTTTGTATCTGTGCCGTTGTCCTGATGGCCATTGGCTTTTTATTTGCCCACCCGATTCTGGTGCTGTTTGGCGCATCAAAAGACGCCCTGGTCTATGCATACCCGTACCTGATGCTTTATCTGATCGGAACGCTGCCATCGATGATTGCAACCGGTATGAACCCGTTTATCAACGCACAAGGATATTCAACAATCGGTATGCTTTCAGTTACCATAGGGGCAGTAGCGAACCTGCTACTTGACCCGTTGTTTATTTTTGTGTTCGGGCTTGGCGTGCGCGGTGCCGCAATTGCAACGGTCATTTCTCAGACACTTTCTGCGGCATTTGTCTTTTTCTTTCTTACAAAGAAAGCAGAACTTAAAGTGAGGCTCCTCAAAAAAGAGGAACTTGCCAGCTGTACAGCTTATGCAAAAAACATTGTAAGCCTGGGAACTGCCGGATTTATCATGCAGTTGACAAACAGTCTGGTAACGATTGTCTGCAACAATGTACTTTCTGTCACAGGCGGAGATATCTACATTTCTGTTATGACCATCGTATCCAGTGTCAGACAGCTTGTAGAAACTCCGATTTATGCAATCAACGAAGGGACTTCGCCAATCCTGAGTTATAATTACGGTGCAAGACGCCCGTCCCGTGTGAGAAAAGCCGGTGTCATGATGGCACTTATGATCCTCGGCTATACGGCAGTGATGTGGAGTATTATTATCATCGCGCCAAAAACCCTGATCGGTATTTTCAGTTCGGATGCTATGTTAATGAAAGATGCTGTTCCAGCCCTGAAGCAATATTTCGCAGCCTTTATCTGCATGGATATGCAATATATTGGTCAGACGGTCTTTAAATCCCTGAATAAGAAGAAACACGCAATCTTTTTCTCCCTGCTTCGGAAGGTATTTATTGTTGTCCCTCTGACCTACCTGATGCCGTATGCCCTGCATATGGGTACAGACGGCGTGTTCCTCGCAGAACCGGTTTCTAACGTCATTGGTGGTGGATTATGCTTCATCACCATGTTACTTACCATATTGCCGGAATTAAAGCGTATGGAGCGGAAGAATACGCTCTATGAGACAGGAGTGCTCTTGTAATGCACGAATTTTGTTTGGAAATTTCTGTTAAAACGGACGGATTTTTGCTATACTGAATGACATATTTAACAATATCCAGGAGAAATGACAAATGAACAGAAGAGAAGTAATAGAAAAAGTGCAGGCAGAACTTTTTGAAATGCAGGATCTTACTTACCGTGATTTTCATGCAAAGCTGATGCCAACCATTGATAAAGAAACAATCATCGGTGTACGGACTCCGATGTTACGTACCTATGCGAAAAAGTTTGGAAAAACGGCTGATGCGGTTACCTTTCTTGAAGTGCTTCCACACAAGTATTACGAAGAAAACAACCTGCACGGACTGCTAATTGAACAGATCAAAGATTATCCAGCCTGTATTGCCGCGATAGAACGTTTTCTCCCTTATGTGAACAACTGGGCAACCTGCGATATGATCACACTTCGTACAATGAAAAAGCATCTGGATGTATTTATCCAGGAAGTCTACAGCTGGATGGCATCGGATCACCCTTATATCGTCCGTTTTGGAATTGGAATGCTGATGCGGTATTATCTGGACGAACAGTTTAAACCAGAATATCCGGAAAAAGTAGCCGAAATCAAATCAGACGAGTATTACGTCAATATGATGCGCGCCTGGTATTTTGCGACTGCACTTGCCAAACAGTATGATCAGATTCTGTCTTATCTGGATGAGAAAAAGCTGGACACCTGGACACATAATAAGACCATTCAGAAAGCGGTTGAAAGCTACCGGATTACACCGGAGCAGAAGCGTTATCTTAGAACATTAAGGATAAAGAAATAATAAAATTCCATCACCATTTCATCTATGTGATTGATATGATGATGGAATTTTTTATTATTCACCAATTTATCATTTGTAAAAATTTAACCATAGT
>OIZU01001812.1_pt1 | contig 10441 bp, 10 predicted proteins | sample 1588661 | NCBI WGS metagenome assembly OIZU01 (sample SAMN03283257) | human gut metagenome | biome: human-associated habitat; material: feces | host: Homo sapiens | place: USA | collected 2013 | reverse complement strand
TTGATGTCCATTCATCTTTATGAACTCGTGATGCTGACTTTAATTCTGTTATTTCCCCAAACCTACGCTGTTCCCAAACTTTTGGTTTTATTCACCATATCACAATGGACTTACGCTAATAACGAGTGATGCCACTTTTCATCACTTATAATATAAAAGACGTGAGTCAAATTGTCCCACGCCTAAAATTAATTAAAAGCACGGATGAATGCTCTTAAAAGTAATCAAATTTTTTTCAGATTTTATATTCCATCTCTCACCATCATAAGTGCAAATCCAAGCAGATTCTGTCCTCTCCACTTTTCCATTTCCAGTCTTTTAGGATCTGTCATTGACAATCCAATTCCCCAAATGCAGTCCCTCACAGCACCTTCCGCTAAAACCGCATCTCCTGTAGCTTTTAGTTTGGATTTCAATTCAGAGTTTTGAAATTTTGCACAAAGGCCCTTGTAAACAACAATCTGTCGCTTTCCATTCCAGATTGTTTCATTATAATTTGAAACCTTTCTTCCCAAAGCCTTAATTTGTGCAACATCTGTAGTTTCAAGAATCTTCTCCACTATTTTTGTATCACCAAAACAATTTGCTTTTTGATACATCATGTACTGTTCCATTGATGAAAATCTTATTCCATCACATTCAAACTCACTTAAATACCAGTTACTAAGATATCCATTTTCCTCATTTGGATTATGAAAACAAACTATATTCATTTATACTTTACCTACCTTTTTTACCGCCAAATCAAGCTCTAAATCATGAAGTCCACAATAAGCCTTCCTCAGAAAATCGACCGGTACTTTATTTATTACCTCTGCGCTTGGAATATCATAATACCACTGATAATAAGCATAAAATTCTCCAATCCAATCAGGCATAAATCCTTCGATTGCTTTCCCCTTCTTTAACTTATATTTTTCTGTGTCTGAAAAGTATTTCCACAGTTCTTTTGCATCCATAGTATTAACATAAGCCATCGCATCATCAATGTTTTTTCTGGTTTTACTTTTCATATACGTATTTATAAAATCTTCTGTATCACTATCAGGATAAGACTGTGCCACAAAATCAAATAATTTTCCCTGATTTTCCACCACGTCACCCAGATACGCTTCTGAATATGCGCCCATTTTCTCACCTCTAAAACAATGTACTAAAAACATTCGTAACCTTATTTGCATCTGAATCTACTAAATTACGCATTTTTTTTCTTGCTTCAATATCTCTTTGATTATACTTATTGTTAAATTCATTGTATTCAACTTGAAGTAAATCACTTTCTATCTCACGTAAATTTGCATATGCTTTTTCTGTCTTAATACAATACTGAATCCCCAATCCGCCTAAAGAAAGCAATTCCTCAAGAATATCTATATCAATATTATCTCTGACAAATTCTTTTGCAATATAGAAATATGATGCATTTGCGCGCCATCCCTTTATCACATCATATGCATCGGTATCAATACCATATTTATCAATAAACTTTGCTGAAAGCATCCTATAACGCTTGGAATCCGCCGCATCGCGATGCTTCATAAGCTCTGCAAGCCACGATAAAACATCTTTCTCCTGAAAATCAAAAATTTTTAGATTCCTTGTATTTAACTCATACTTATGAACCCATCCATTCTGTTCATTAGGTCTGCAAACCGCCCATTCTTTTGCTAAATCTATGTTTTCTGTCAGATAAAATCCACGACCATAATCATGTTTATCATCTCCACCACCAAATACCGGTGTTACTATTTTGTTAGGAGAACCATGATATAAAATTATTGTATCCATTTTAATTCCCTGTGACATTCTTACCCCTCCCTTCCTTCAAGATATCTCATAACTCTAATATCAAATGATTATATAAACATATTTTGTAACATATATTTTTTCATTTTCTTAAGTTCATCGCACTTACGTTGGTGAAGAGTGATGAGGTGGTCGAGGTTTCTAAAATAGAGACCAATTCTTATTTGTTCATCAATTTCCGCTGGTAAAATTATTTTCAAATTTTGTTGAGCTGTGATTCCAATATATGGTCTTGTAGATTGTGCCGCTTTAGTTTTTAACTCAGTTTGGAAATCTAAAGAATTAAAAAAGGAATACAAATACTCTCTGTTTAACCGTTCTTCATTCTTAATTCTATAGTAAGTAACCTGAGGTGTTAACATTGCATATTCCGTCATCAAATTGCTTAAAATAGCAGTCTCGCCAATAGTTGCCTTGTGTGTTAGTAGGACATCGCCATTTCGTGCAAATCCCTTGTCAAGTCTTTCCGCTCTTTCTTTTGTAATATATTTGCATGAATAAATATTTACTTCTCCATTATGAATATCCGATGCCATCAAAAAAGGAATTCCAGAATCTACATACTCATCCGAAGTTGGATGTTTCTCTCCGTGGTTTCCATCTAAAGGTGCTTCCAAAATTCCCTCTTTAACAAGTTCACCCAACTTACGCTGTTCCCAATCGTAAGTAAATCCATCAAATCTAATTTCTGGAACTTTTGCTCCATTTCGAGGAAACATTTTTTGAAGCATATATTTTTTCAATTTTTTTGTCTGTTCACACTTTCGCTGGTGAAGAGTGATGAGGTGGTCGAGGGTAGTAAAATAATCTCCAATCTTTATCTGCTCTTCCACCATTGGAAATGCAACTGTAGTGCCACCCACCAATTCTTTGTTAAGATTATTAACGGTACTTCCTGCCGCCATAGCCTTATATTGATTGAGCATGCCATCTGTTCCAAGTAAAGTACAAAGAAACTTTAAATCAAAGTTCTTTTTGGTATCTCGAATAGCAAGCCAACCATCATGAATACAGCCATCTATCGCCATTATATATGGTCTTCCAAAGCTCATCGAATTTGATAAGATCAAATCTCCTGGATGAACTTCTCTAGTTTTAGAGAGTCCTTCAGGTCTAATTTTCTCTGCTGTTTGAGTAATATAATTTCCCTGTTCTGGAGCATCACCAATCTTAACCCAATTCAATCCATTTTCATCATTCGTGATAAATTTATCTATCGGTCTAGGTGATCCACCACGCTCAATTGTTACCAATTCAGAAAACTTACGCTGTTCCCAATCCTTAGTAAACCCTTTAAATCTAATCTTTGGATTTTCCATACAAATCACCCCTCAATCATATCAATATAACGATTCAACGATGCCATTATATTTTCATCGGACGATGTCAGGTCTTTTAACAAATTCACAAACTCACCTTCGACCTTTCCTATCTCGTCATCTGTTTTTTGCATATCCTCGAGCAGACCATTTATATCGACTTCCTCTTCCTTTTCAAAATTGTCTACATATCGCGGTATGTTTAGGTTGAAATCATTCTTTTCAATATCCTCAAAGCTTGCTAGATAGGATTCTTTGTCTACAGTTTCCCTTCTGTTATACAAATCCATAACTTCATCAATATGCTCGTCTGACATTTCGTTTTGTTTTTTGCCCTTAATGAACTTCTTTGACGCATCAATAAACAGTACATCTCTGCCATCTCTATGCTTTTTAAGTACAACAATGCATGTAGGAATAGACGTATTATAAAATAAATTAGCCGGCAATCCTATAACCGCATATATGTTTCCTGAACGAAGGAGCTTTTCTCTTATTTTTCCCTCTGCTGCACCTCTGAAAAGCACTCCATGTGGCAAAACGATGGCCATTGTTCCATTGCTTTTCAGATGATAAAGTCCATGAAGTAAAAATGCATAATCAGCCTTTGATTTTGGCGCCAAAACACCATATTCTGAAAATCTTTCGTCCTGTAAAAATCCTGATGCAGCGCTCCATTTTGCAGAATACGGCGGATTCATAAGTACCATGTGAAAGTCAGTTTCCTCACCAGTTGGCCAGTCTGCATCAAGAGTATCTCCATGATGCAGATTCTGATTCTCCGCAGCTACATCATGCAGGAACATATTCATCCTCGCCAGATTATATGTAGACATGTTCAGTTCCTGTCCATAATACTTTATATAGTTTGTATCACCTTTATAGTATCTCTTTGCGTTAAGAAGCAGCGAACCTGAGCCCATACATGGATCATAGATTGACAAACCTTTCACATTCTCCTGTCCTGTTATTGCTATTCTAGTAAGAATTTTTGATACTGCCTGTGGTGTATAGAATTCTCCCGCCTTCTTACCGGTCTCTGACGCAAACTGTCCTATCAGATATTCATATGCATCTCCAAGTATTTCACCATCGGAATTGAGCAAATCCGCCTGGTCTATTACCTTTATCAGTTCTGCAATTGTATCACTTTGTTTCTGGTCTCCCGCTCCAAGCCTGCTTGAATACAAATCAATGTCAGAAAACAAATCCACAAACAACTCTCCGCTCTGCTCAATATTATTGAACGCTTTCTGTAATTGCTCACGATTAAAGCAATTATTCCTTGCATCCTCTGCAAAACATGTATATGTAAGCTCAGGCTCAATTACATATTTACGATCCTGCTTTAATTCATCAAGCAAATCATTAGCATATTCACCCTTCAACTCATTTTTATATGCCTCGAGTGCCACCTTGAGCGATTCCGGTTTCTCATCATTTATCAAATCATATACTCTTATCAAAAATGAATCTGATAGGTATTTATAGAATACAATTCCCAAAAGATAATTCTTATATTCATTCGCGTCCATTTTAGAACGAAGTACATCAGCGCCACTCCAAAGTACACTGATTAAATCCTTACTATTTTCCTGTTCCGCCATTAATTGCTTCCTCCGAAATTCTATAATCTTTTGCTTTAATATTACACTCCACTTACCTCTTCCGCAAGCTTCCTAACCTTACCTGCATCCGCACACTGATAGCAGTTTTTCATCGCTTCATCATACGAAAAATCCACTGCATTGCCCGCTGCTGTCACATCACACTTCCATGAGCCACACGAGCTGTGTACCTGTGTAATACCTGTGTATTCGATAAGTGCTCTCGCATTGGTATCATTCACGCCGCTTCCTGCCAGAATCGTAATATCTTTTCCATATTGATTTTGAAGATGCTTAAGCTGTTTTCTGCCATCCCATACATTTACTGCTCCACCGCTTGTGAGGATACGATCTGCGCCAAGCCTAATAAGCTTCTCCGCTGCACTGTCGTGATTATCTATGCAGTCAAAGGCGCGGTGAAACACAGCTTCCCTGCCATACTTATGAATGAGCTCTATCATTTCCTTCGTGCGCTTTTTGTCAAGCATTTTTTCCTCTGTCAGAAATCCAAACGCAATACCGTCTGCTCCATGCTCTAAAAGAATTTTGGCATCCATAAGCATAGTTTCGTATTCTTCATCCGAATAGCAAAATCCGCCGCCCCTCGGACGAACCATTGCCACTACCGGTATATTGCAGTTCTCCTTTGCATATATTAAATTGGCAAGTGTAGGTGTCAGCCCTCCCATATATAGTGCACTGTTCAGTTCAACCCTGTCTGCACCATTTTCATATGCTGTTTTCACATCCGAAAAGCTGCCACAGCAGATTTCAAGCATCGGTTTCATCATACTTTCCCACTCTTTCCGCTAAAATAAGGCTTAACCTTCACACAATACATGTGTGACCGACAATAATTACATAAAACAGTTTTAAGATAATCAATATTCATTGACCACAATCTCGAATACTCCGTCCTCATTAATTTTTAACCTCAATGACTTAACATATTTATTGTAAAAATCCTTCATTTCTCGCTCTGTCGATGTAATTTTAGTCCTCTCGTATATCTTTCTTGTCATCTCCCAGCCATTTTTTCCGACAATATCATTTGTCAGATTTTTCAATTCACTTATCATGACTTTTTTCTTTAAATCACTTGCATTTCCTGTATAGAAATCGTCTATTGAACAATGAAATATACATCGTTTTGTAAGTGCATCCTTGATCGACTGTCCGCACTTGCTATATTCGTACATCACGAGGAAATGAGCATCCTTTACCGATGAAATAAGTCCCCAGTAATCCGAATCACTTGAGCACAAAATAAACGAGTCTATGTTGTCCTTATAATACGCCTCACACACTCCCGCAGTCATCTTTATATCAACAAGCGACTTTCGGTCTGTCACACGTTCCACCTCCTCGTGGAATACAGGGATATGTATGAATTTTTCCAGCCAGTCCCATCCACAGGATGTATGATAATCATCATAAAGTATAATTTTTTCTATTTTGGACATTTGCTCAGAATTTAAGTTTTTTAATACTCCATACAGCTTGTATACATCAGAATTTTCACAATCCACAACTATCACAACACGCATGCTTTCACGGATAAACTCATATATATTTTCCTTTGTATCTTCCACTGCATCCCTGTATTTTGAACCGTCGTTGAAATAATCACCATGCTGTCTGTATATTGTCTTTAAAATCCTTCCGTCAGAATTGAGCAGATTTCCCCTGCCATCCGGGCGCCAGTGAATGTACATCCCGTATGGATACTCTTTTCTGTGCTCTTTATAGACAGTAAACTCTGCCTTTAGCTTCTTTGGCTTTTCATAATCCGCTATGACAAACAAATCCCTGATATACTCCCATTTTACCCAGTCTGGGAAAAGCTTTTTGCATGCATCCACATGCTCATTTATCAGCTTGTTAATATGTACGCAATACTTGTCAGCCGATGAATTATACAATATAATATGCACTTCCCAGCTCTCAAGCTTATTTATATTCTCTGCATCAAACCACTCCATCCTGTTTATATTACCCAGATTATATTTTATTTCATTGTCTGTTTTTTTATAGTTGCGCAGCAGACTTGTACGTGCCTTACACAGATATCTGAGTATCCTCGCATTTGTACTTTCTCTTAAGCTGTTTAAAAGCTCCACATACTCATCACTGCACATATGATCAAGTATCTCATTTCTGACACCTATAAGATACGACAGAATCGTCACAAGCTCATATTTCTGTACTGTTTTATATTCCTTTTCCTCTGTAAATTCAGAATCCAACGCATATGCTTCTTCATCTGTTTCTTGTATCACATCATTAACTTCATCAATATCTGATTTATTTATTTCAATATCTGCCAACTCTATTCCCCCTTCATTTTCAAGATATATTAAAATTATATCATATGTTGCACTCTTTGTATTGTTAACATTTACTTAAAATCCGGATTATTTGCCATTTTCTCATACTCATGCTACAATACCTTTATCCGGATTAATGGTGATTATTATCAGACACTTTTTAGTAGACAGCGAAAATGTCAACGACAACTGGCTGATGCTGTTTGATATGGCAGATGAGGATGATGAAATCGTAGTTTTTTACACAAAAAAATCACCTCACATGTCATACATGTCAGTCATCAGACTTATTGAAAACAATAAAATAAATATACGATTTGAGGAATGCTATGAGGGCACAAACGCCCTTGATTTTCAGCTCGTATCCTATATGGGGTATCTGATGGGATGCGGCGGTGCCTGCAGTGAAAACGAATGTGATGCTGCGTCAGCCGAGACCGGTGCTGATGAGTACATCATAATGAGCAACGACACAGGCTATGACCCTGCTGTAAGGTTCTGGAAAGATAAGGGATACGCTGTACGCAGATTCAATGTGAATTTTTGCAAACAGGCTGTCCAGAGAAGGAAAAACATCAAGTATCAGGTAGTAGCAGATATTCCATCCAAGGAAGATACTGCCAATACCAATACCGATAATGATGCTATCACTGCAAAGTCTTATAATCTGAATGAGCTTATCGAGGGCAATCATAGCAGCTATACAGACAGTGAACCGTTAAGTGATGAGCTTTCAACTAACGAAGACTTACCGTCAATTGATAAGCTTATGACTAATGATGACTTACCATTCACTGACGAACAGACACCTAATAACAACTCAAATAAAAACGAAGCAGCTGAGGCTAAGGCCTCAATGGACACCATTGATACATCAGATATTTCTGAAGTATCAGCAGCATCTGAAGACTTCGACCATTTTGAGGTAGATTCTTTCTTAAACTGTATGGGAAAAGACAATCTGCTCAAGCTTCATGAGACACTGGTTCATGTTTATGGTATGAAACAGGGTCAGGTAATTTATAAAACCATAAAAGACAAATCCTACTCTTTTACTCCTGAGAAGCTCACGCGTAAAAAGAAGGTAGAGCGTTTTACAGGTATAATTTTCGCTCACAGCGACATTGATGATCCTGGAAATTTTGTTGATTTTCTTGAAAAAAACAAGAATAAAACAAAGAATCTCAATGGCATAAGATCTGCCATCACAAAGAGCTATGGTGAGACAGATGGTCTGAAATATTACAGCCTTTTCAAGCCATATTTCAAAATTATATCTGCACTGAAATAACGCCCTTTATTTTACAACAGAAAGGTAATCCGGATAAAACAATTGAGGCACGGAATTAATACTCCGTGCCTCAATTATGTTATTTATTTGATATCTTAAACCATGTCAATAATCTCTTTCAAACCTAATAAAGTTCCTGCAAAGAATTGATGCGGTTTAGGCTTTTGTGCCACATTTGCTCTTTTATGCAATAATATCTTTAAACGACTGTTTTTCGGTCATATTCATAAATTTATCCAGATTTACAACATTTTCGTTGAATAGCATCAGCATCTGTCTGCCATCAGCCCATGGATACAGCCGGTCGGCATGAAAATGTCCAAAGGCCCATCTCTTATAATCCAAATTAAATTCTATCTCGCCCAGATACCTTTCCATGGTTGAATCAACCGTGCTCTGATCAAGTCCTGCAAGAAATAAATCTGTTGGTTCATATGGATATGGGCATGTATGCGAAAGTACTAAATCAAACGGTGCCTCGTTTCTGCACAAATTCCTTCCGAGTTCCATTTCTTTTTCATCTAATTGCTCATCCTTATACCACGTCAAATGTCTGGCTAGACGATAGTACTTGTCCACGCTGTAAGCACCGGGCAGAGATAAAGTTTTATAAGACTTAAAATTATATACTGCCGGTCCGTCTGCTAAATACTCAATGTGAGGGAATTCTTTCTCAACAAATATGGAACCATCATATTTTGATATTGTTTCCCATCCATCAGGATTTTTGTCCATAACCGTTTTTACTCTGGATTCATGATTTCCTCTTAGACATATAAAAGTAAATGGCAATTTTGAAAGCTCTGATTTGAATTTATGATCTCTCTGACCAGTGAGAGCAAAATTTGCACCAACATCACCAAGCAGAATCATATAGTTTTCTGATGAATCCAAACTCAATCTTTCCTTATTTTTTTGATAAAAATAGTGAACCGGCTGTGCGCTGCCATGTATATCACCCAATAAAAACCATTGTTCATTCATCACATTATCTCCATTTTACTAATTATAATGCCATATTTAGGCTTTGGTCTTCCATATAAAACAATGATGGAAGAGTAGTGTATTTTAATATATCCGTAAACTATCATTTTATATTATGATACTTTTCGATAATTTCTTTCAAACTTCTTGACTCATAGTCAATCCATGGCTTCATGCAGCCTACATTGTATGCCTGTATTGGCTTATCACCTACATGCCTGCAATTATTCGCTTCCATACCAGTCAGACACTTTTGAAAATATACATCCTCTGCACTGTTGTGGGTGTGACCGTATAACAGGATCGTACCTTTATTCATGCCTTTCCATGAAAATATAGGATAGTGACACAGCACAAGGTCATAATTCTTACCACCGTATGAGTCATGTATCTCTCTGTAATCGCATATATCATAAAAAAGCTGCTTATATCTGTAATCAGACACATCATCATGGTTGCCTTTAACAAGAATCTTTTTACCCTTTAATGTAGCAACAAGCGATATGAGGTCTTCTTTTTTGCCACGCATACTCATATCACCAAGGATGTATACTGTATCTCCATTGTTTACTTTATTGTTCCATCGGCTAACAACTGCCTCATGCATCTCTTCCAAAGAGCCAAATGGTCTGTTATCAAAGCGGATTGATGCTTCATGGAACAGATGCAGGTCACTTATGTAATAGTTCATTAATCCTTACTCCTCCTAATTTATATTAAATTTTCAATTCTATACCCTTTTCTCCTTAAATAACACAAATTCCACATTATCTCCTTTGTAAAAAATAAGGAAGCCTTTTAGACCTCCTTATCATCAGCTATTTTGGGCTAGTAGTTACCAAACTTTATTGTCTCTCATTTTTAATGGCTGAGAATCACCAAGTATTTCTATATTATATAACGTGCATGAGAGGGCGCTGGAAGTCCGGTGGACTTCCGCTTAGCGCCGACCGCAACGAAGTGTAGAACGAACCCTGGGGTTCAAATCGTCCGCGGACGATTTGTAGTATAGAAAGAGCAGGTATTACAACCTGCTCTTTCTATACTATATAACGTGCGTGAGAGGATTCGAACCCCCGACACCTTGGTCCGTAGCCAAGTGCTCTA
>OIZU01001808.1_pt1 | contig 10479 bp, 9 predicted proteins | sample 1588661 | NCBI WGS metagenome assembly OIZU01 (sample SAMN03283257) | human gut metagenome | biome: human-associated habitat; material: feces | host: Homo sapiens | place: USA | collected 2013 | reverse complement strand
TTGCCCCTCAATCTAAACCCTCAAAAAGACATCCCCTCAAAAACTTTGATTACCCTATTTTTTATGAGATATCGTTCTCCTTTTATGCAAAAGAGAAGATTTATACGTTGTTGTAAATATGTAGTCTGGTTTGAAATTTTATATTTATAAGAAAAATGTTACAAATACTATTTGAAAAACAAAGAAAAATGTGGCAAACAGGTATGGATAAAGGTGGAAAAATGTTACAAATGAATGGAAAACCTATAAAATCACGGAGATTTCTATATAAAATGAAAATGTTGGCAACATTCCAATTTTCCACTTGACATTCCCCCGCTTTCATCATAACATTTTGTAGAATGTTTATTGTCATGAAAAGTGGACTTACAGAAAAGGGGAAAATCACAGATGAAAAATTGGAATCAGGTTGAGCTGGTGCCGGAATTTAATGAACAGGGTGTAGCCTGTTATAAACTGGCCGGTGGGAACTATGTAAATGAATATTATGTTGTATCGGAAGCAGAGACAAGAAAGCTTCTGAACACACCTGAGATTGTCGGATATGAGGTATATGACTGCCTGATTCCTTCCACATCTCAGATGCTCTATTATTTTAAAGAACAAAAGAAAGTGACGACTGCAAATATTCTTTCTATCTTGAGAGGGGCGCTGAACTATCCGTTGGAGGAAAGCTGCTACAGAGAGCACATCCGTGTACACGATATCAGTTTCTTATCCAGTGAGCGTGTATTTGCGGATGAAGAGATTGCAGGGCTTGAAATCAAATATAGTAAGCTGACCATGGTTCCGGACAGCACACTTATGATCGGAGATATCATTGCAAGTGGGGAGACTCTGATCCACTGCCTGCGCTATGTGACAGATTTTTACAGGAAGAACGGAGCAAAGCTTCGTAATATTATCATTTTCACAATTGGTGGGACAAAGGGAATTGAGATCCTTGAGAATCTTACCAGAGAGATCCGTGAGTTCTGGCCGGAATTTGAAGGGTTCATTACCGTGTATTATGAAGGAGTTTTCAGTACTTATCAGGATAAAGGTGTGTCAGGAATCAACCTTCCGGATGTGGACTTCTACTGGAAGGACGGAATCATCGCGCCGGAGTTCAGAAGAGAGACACTTTCCATGTGCAGCCCACTTTTTGAGAAATGTATCATCTACGATGGCGGGGCAAGACGTTATGAGATTCATGAGCATGTAGAGGAAGTCCTGGAATTCTGGGAAGGAATCCGGGAAAGAGCGGATCAGATCGATTTCAAAGAGTTGCTTGACGAAAAGATTGGATACCCGACACCGATCAGCTACGAAGACTGGATCGAGAAGAACCATTATGAGAAAATCCGTCCGGCAGACACCAAGTGGCTGTATCGTCAGGAACAGGGATATATTGAGAGTATGAAAAATATTACATTAAAAGAACTGGCAGATCAGAGAATTACCGAATTTACTGATTCTTTGAAGAAATATATGCTGTAAAAAGAATGAACTAGTTGATCAGAGAATGGAATGAGGTAAAAAATGAGCAAAAATACAAAAGACAAGGCAGTTGATATTGATTACGCGAACCAGGCGGTTCCGAAAGAGGGCAGAAAAGGTTTCCTGACTATGTTTATGATCATGCTGGGATTTACATTTTTCTCGGCGAGTATGTGGGTTGGACAGCAGATGGCAGCAGGACTTGATTTCTGGGGATTTATCAAGTCCCTTCTCCTTGGAGGAGCGATCCTTGGTGTGTATACAGGACTTCTGGGATATGTAGGTGCAAAGACCGGACTTAGTATGGACCTTCTGGCAAAAAGAGCGTTTGGAGAAAAAGGATCTTATCTTTCTTCTGCAATGATCAGCTTCACGCAGATCGGATGGTTCGGTGTGGGTGTTGCGATGTTTGCAATCCCGGTATCAGGAGAGCTTCTCGGTGGAAGTAAGGCTGCGATGTGGGCTCTGGTACTGGTTGCAGGAGGCTGCATGACCGCTTCTGCATATTTCGGAATTGATTCTCTTACGGTGGTAAGCTATATTGCAGTTCCGCTTGTTGCGATTCTTGGAACGGTAGCAATGGTGATGGCAGTTCGGCAGGGAAATGGGACGATTGTTGACCAGTTTGCGGTATCCAGTGGATCTGTGACTGTGATCGGTGGAGCTGGCATGGTAATCGGGTCCTTCGTATCTGGCGGAACGGCAACCCCGAATTTTGCAAGATTTGCAAAAGATGCCAAATCCGGCACGATCGCAACGGTTATAGCATTCTTTATAGGAAACTCACTGATGTTTTTCTTCGGGGCAATTGCCTATATTTTCGTTGGCGGAAATGATATCTTTGAAGTTATGATCCGTTTGAACCTGTTCTATATGGCGATTTTGGTTCTGGGGCTCAATATCTGGACAACCAATGACAATGCACTGTATTCAGCAGGTCTTGGACTGGCAAATATTTTCCAGCAGAAAAAGAAACCGATGGTTTTGATTTCGGGTATTATCGGAACGATTCTTTCGGTATGGCTGTATTACAATTTCTGTAACTGGCTGAATGTACTGAACTGTACCCTTCCGCCGGTTGGAATCATTCTGGTGCTTTCCTATTTTATGAATAAGAAAGACTATGAAAATGAAAAAGCAGAAATTAAAACAGTGAACTGGTTTGCGGTGATCGGTGTAATTGCAGGTGCGGTTGTGGCAAATCTTGTGTCATGGGGAATTGCTTCCATCAATGGTATGGCAGTTGCAGCAGTATGCTATGTAGCAGGACAGGTGCTTTGTAAAAATCGTGAAGAAGCAGCGGAAAATGCTTAGATAAATCGAGTAAATAACGGGCAGACCCAGGGAGTAGGACTGTCCGTTTTTTGACGCAAATAACAAAAAGAACAGTCTGTTTAATGGTGAAATATTTGCTTATCCAATGAAGAACAAAGCAGCAATACTCATCATTTATAAAAAAACTGACCATAAGTCAATAAACAAATTGACTTATGGTCAGTTTTGTTGTATATTGGTCTTGTAAAATAAATGACCAGCGGTCATTAAGAGAGAAATAATAAAAAGAAAAGAGGAATAAAGTATGGTAAAGGTTGGCAAAAAGATTGTTAAATTCAGAGTACCGATACTGATACTCAGCATTATCCTTTTGATTCCGGCTGTGTGGGGGTATGTGAATACCAGGATCAACTATGATGTACTGACATATTTGCCAGAAGACATTGAAACGATGCAGGGTCAGGAGATCATGACCAATGATTTCGGGATTGGAGCATTTTCGATGCTGATGGTAGATGGCATGGAAGATAAGGATATCGTGAAGCTGAAAGAAAAAGTAGAGAAGGTAGACGGAGTTGCTAATGTGCTCTGGTATGATTCGCTGGCTGATATTTCTGTTCCCCAGAGTATGCTTCCGTCAAAGCTCTATGATGAGTACAACACAGAAGACGGAACAATGATGGCGGTATTTTTCAAAGACGGAACTTCATCCGATGAAACTATGAAGGCAGTTACCGAGATCCGTAAGGTCACCGGAAAGGAGTGCTTCTTAAGTGGAATGTCTGCGATTGTAGAGGACACCAAAGAGCTTGCCGAAAAGGAAACACCGCTTTATGTACTGATCGCAGTCGCACTTTCTGCACTGGTTCTGGCAATTACGATGGAATCGATTTTTGTTCCGGTACTGTTCCTTTTGAGTATCGGAATCGCAATTGTATATAATCTTGGAACGAATGTATTTTTTGGAGAGATTTCTTATATCACGAAGGCACTGGCAGCGGTACTGCAGCTCGGTGTCACTATGGACTATTCTATTTTCCTGATGCACAGCTATCAGGAGCAGCAGGTGCGCTATAACGGAGATAAAGAGCGGGCGATGGCACACGCGATTTCCCAGACATTTTCATCCGTAATCGGAAGTTCAGTCACGACGGTTGCCGGATTTATCGCACTCTGCTTTATGAGCTTTACGCTTGGAAAAGATATCGGTATCGTTATGGCAAAAGGTGTTATCTTCGGAGTTCTGGTCTGTGTAACCGTTCTTCCGTCCATGATCCTGTGCTGTGATAAGCTGATCGAGAAGACGAAACACAAACCGCTGCTTCCGGATATTGGAAGGATTTCAGAGAAGGTGACAAAGCGTTACGTGATTTATGTAGTAGCATTTGTGATCCTTCTGTTCCCGGCTATTTACGGAAACAACCACACGGGTGTTTACTATAATCTGGACGAGTCGCTTCCAAAGGATCTTCCGAGCGTCATTGCGAACACGAAATTAAAAGAAGATTACAATATGAACACCACACATATGATCCTGGTGGACAGTTCGGTTGCAGGTTCTGATGTCAAGAAGATGTCACAGGAGATTGAAAAAGTAGATGGTGTTAAATGGGTACTTGGACTGGATAACCTGGTCGGCTCCGGTGTTCCGGCAGATATGCTCCCGGAATCTGTCACCAGTATGCTGAAAAATGACAAGTACCAGCTGCTGATGGTCAATTCAACTTACAAGGTAGCAACAGATAAAGTCAACAAGCAGATTGAAGAGATCGACAAAATCCTGGATAAATACGATGAAGGTGCAATGCTGGTAGGAGAAGCACCGCTGACAAAAGATCTGATCAACATTACAGACACAGACTTTAAGCGTGTCAGCGCAGTTTCCATCGGAATTGTATTTGTGATTATTCTGCTTCTGTTTAAATCAGTTACTATTCCGGTGATCCTGGTTGGTGTGATTGAGTTCGCGATTTTTGTAAATATGGGAATCCCGTTCTATACAGGAACAAAGCTGCCGTTTGTGGCATCGATCGTAATCGGTACGATCCAGCTTGGCGCGACCGTGGATTATGCGATCCTGATGACAACCAGATACCAGAGGGAACGCAGCCGCGGAGCAGGCAAATTTGACGCGATCACAACAGCGCATAAGTTCTCCGCGCAGTCGATCATCGTCAGTGCACTCAGTTTCTTTGCTGCAACGATCGGTGTCGGACTTTATTCCAATATCGATATGATCAGTTCACTGTGTATCCTGATGGCGAGAGGTGCACTGATCAGTATGGTGGTTGTTGTGCTGATCCTTCCGTCCTTATTCATGGTATTTGACAAGATTATCATAAAGACGAGCAAAGGTTTCCGACCGTCAGACTTGAAATCATAACCACATCATAGTATAATTTTCTTGGATTATTATATGATACAAGGAACGGACAAAAAGATCCGTGAGTATCAAAAGGGCTGATACAATCCTGCTATCATAAAAGGAATAAGGAGGAATCCACTATGATTAATTGGAACAATTTGGATACACTTACATCATTTAAAGAGCTTTCGGAAGTAGAACGTGTAAATCTTGCAGAAGTGATGTCCGGTGAGAACGGAGCAGAGCGTGTTAAGAATTACAGCGTTCCGATGACAGAGGATCTTACTTACAATTACGCTGCAAAAGCAGTAGATGATAAAGTACTTGCAGCACTTGCAAAGCTTGCAAAAGAAGCGCAGCTGACAGAAAAGTATGCAGCACTCTACAATGGAGAAGTGATCAACACAGGAGAAAAGAGACTGGTTCTTCATCAGCTCACCCGAGGACAGCTTGGAGATAAAGTAGAAGCTGACGGAGTAGATAAGCGAGAATTCTATGTTAAGCAGCAGCAGAGAATCGCAGATTTTGCCAATAAAGTACATGCCGGCGAGATCACAAATGCAGCAGGTGAAAAATTCACAACAGTCGTACAGATCGGTATCGGTGGAAGCGACCTTGGTCCTCGCGCAATGTATCTTGCACTTGAAAACTGGGCTAAGAAGAATGGCACATTCAAGATGGAAGCCAGATTCATCAGCAATGTTGACCCGGATGATGCAGCAGCAGTACTGAATTCAATTGATGTAGCACATTCTATTTTTGTTCTGGTATCAAAGTCAGGAACAACTCTTGAGACTCTTACCAATGAGTCATTTGTAAAAGATGCCCTGAAGAATGCAGGTCTGGATCCTTCCAAGCATATGATCGCTGTTACAAGCGAGACATCCCCGCTTGCAAAGAGCGATGATTACCTTGCAGCATTCTTCATGGATGATTATATCGGAGGACGTTACTCATCTACTTCAGCAGTTGGCGGAGCCGTGCTTTCTCTGGCATTTGGACCGGAAGTATTTGCACAGTTCCTTGCAGGAGCAGCAAAAGTGGACGAAGTTTCCAAGAACGAAGATTTACTGAAGAACCCGGCAATGCTGGATGCCCTGATTGGTGTATATGAGCGCAACGTACTCGGATATCCTGCAACAGCAGTTCTTCCGTATTCACAGGCATTGAGCCGTTTCCCGGCACATTTGCAGCAGCTGGATATGGAATCTAACGGTAAATCCGTGAACCGTTTCGGTGAGCCGGTAGACTACCCGACAGGTCCGGTGATCTTCGGAGAACCGGGAACAAACGGACAGCATTCCTTCTATCAGCTTCTCCATCAGGGAACCAACATAGTACCGCTTCAGTTCATTGGCTTCAAGAACAGCCAGATCGGAACCGATGTTGTGATCCAGGACAGCACAAGCCAGCAGAAGCTCTGCGCAAACGTAGCAGCACAGATCGTAGCATTTGCATGCGGTAAATCAGACGAGAACCGCAACAAGAATTTTGAAGGCGGACGTCCGTCAAGCATTATCATCGGTAAAGAACTGACACCAGAGACACTCGGTGCACTTCTTGCACACTTTGAGAATAAAGTCATGTTCCAGGGATTCGTATGGAATGTGAACAGCTTCGACCAGGAAGGTGTTCAGCTTGGAAAAGTACTTGCAAAACGTGTACTTGCCCATGAGACAGACGGAGCACTGAAAGTATACAGTGATCTTTTAGATATTTAATCAGAATAGCTGAAAAGAGACCAGAGTCGGTGCGGAGCGTAAGTATCCGTACCGGCTTTTTGAGTTGTCTTTATAAGGGAAAGAGTGTGAATATGAAATTAGAAAATTATGAGGTGCATCTTCCGAATTATTCAATCGGGGATGCGATTTACGATAAAATCGGTCCGGTCTGTGAATCTTATGGAAAGACAGTACTTGTGATCGGAGGAAAAAGAGCACTTGATGCAGCATTTGATAAAATCAAAGCAGCAGTGGATAAAACGAATCTGGAGATTATAGGAAAAGAACTTTATGGAAAAGACTGTACTTATCAGACAGTAGAAAAGCTTCGGGAAATGCCAGTTTATCAAGAGGCTGACATGGTTTTTGGAGTAGGCGGCGGAAAAGCGCTGGATACGGTGAAATGTCTGTGCATCACAGATGATAAGCCGGTGTTCAGCTTCCCGACAATCGCATCCAACTGTTCGGCATGTACATCAGTGTCGATCATGTATAACGAGGATGGTACGTTTCTGAAACCGAATTTCTTCGTGCGCCCGGTCATGCATGCATTTATCGATACAGAAATCATAGCAAAAGCACCGAGTCAGTATATGTGGGCAGGAATCGGCGATACTTATGCAAAATATTATGAAGCAACGATTTCATCAAGGGATGAGAGACTGGAACATTTCACATCGCTTGGTGTGGCAGTCAGCCTGATGTGCAGGAATCCGCTTCTGGAATATGGACCGAAAGCATTTTCAGACCATAAAAAGGGACTGTGTACATACGATGTAGAGCAGGTTGTTCTGGCGATTGTTGTGACAACAGGAATTGCATCGATTTTCCTTACAAAAGATTTCACACCGGCCTACAACAGCGGACTTGCGCATGCGGTTTTCTATGCTCTGACGCAGTATCCGGTGATCGAACAGCGTCATCTGCATGGAGAAGTGGTGGGATTTGGTGTACTTCTGGCACTTCTTGTAGATGGACAGGAAGAAGAATTTGAAAAAGTGTATCAGCTGAACCGCGAGATCGGGCTGCCGGTATCTCTGGAACAGATTGAGATTACAGAGGATGAGTGGAAAGAGAGCATGGAACGTATCCCGGAAATGTCGGATGTGGCACATTATCCATATAAAGTGACCAGGGAAATGCTGGAGGATGCAATGCAGAAACTGAAAGAAAGAGTCAGAAAGGATCAGAGCCATGAAGAATAAGAAATCCGCAGCTTCCTCTATGATTCTTGGGGTAGCGTTTGTCTGGTTTACAACACATTTCGGAGGTGGATTTGCCTCAGGTGCGCAGATCTACAGTTATTATGTGCGTTATGGAATCTGGTGCCTTCTGATGCCGGTTCTGGCCATGGGATATAATGCTGTATTTTTCGCGTACTGCCTCCGGTTTGCGAGAAAGCATGAGGTATATGATTACCGGTCTTATAACAATGCATTTTACGGGAAGTTTGCGCCGGTATTTTCCAATTTGTTTGAAGTCCTTTATATCTGTGTGATGTGTGTGGCTCCCGCAGTTGCATTTGCGACAGGCGGAGCGACCTTAAGTACCCTGACCGGACTTCCGTATCTGCTGTGTACGTTGATTATCGGTATATTTATCTTCGTTGTGGCAGTATTTGGAACAGATCTGGTGCGCAAGGTTGCATCGGTTCTGTCAGTCTGCATTATCGCAGGGCTTCTGATTGTGTACATTCCGAATATCATTGCCGGGGCAGGGCAGATCACGGAGACTGCTTCGCAGATGACGGCAAATGGCGGATCCTTTGGAAAAGCACTCTATTCAGCATTCATTTACGGAACCTTCCAGTTGGCAAATGTGGCAGTATTTGTGCAGCATGCCAAGAGCTTTGAAAAGCCGGATGACGCGGTGAAAAGTATGGGAATCGGATGGATCATCAATGCGCTTATGATGATCATGGTTGTGCTTGGGATTATGACTGTTTGTACCAAGCCGGAGATGAGCGAGGCGAGTGTCCCGACACTTTTTATGGTACAGTGCGGTGTTGGAAAAGGATTTATGATGCCGCTGATTTCTGTTTTGATCATTCTTGGAGCGGTATCTACGGCGGTTAATATGGTGGCTGCAATGGTCAAGAGAATCTGCAGTGGTCTTGATAAAGTGAAGAAAGAGACGGAAACGGGTAAAAAAAGTAAAATTGGTACAAAGGAAATTGTGGCAGCATTTATCTGCTGTGTAGTGGATTTTGGAATCGCACAGTTCGGGCTTCTGACACTGATCCAGAAGGCTTACAGTGTGCTGGCATATCTTGCGATTCCGGTCATTCTGATTCCGTATCTGATCCATATGGCAGTGACCAGATTTGATACGAAGTAATGAGAGAATAAAGGGAAAAGAGGACGAAAGATACCAATCGGTTGGAGTACATATATTTTACCATTAGTGGGGTGATGGAATGGCAAAGATTACAGTGTGGTCAAAGCAGCATGAAAATGTCTGGAAAGTTCTTCAGGAGACCGGACGATATACGGTAAAGCGAGAGTATATCATAAAGGATCTCAAAGAACATTCGGAACTGGTTCTGGATGTTTATGAATGGCTGGTCAAGAACGGACCGGACTACGGGAACAAACCGGCGGATGTGGAATTTCCGGTATGGGTATCCTTCAGGCAGGATGCAACGATGCTTCCGGAAAAAGGAAGAGTGATCCTGGAGCTGGAGATCGAAGAATCCCTGATTACCGGAGTGAATTTCACAAAATGGGGAATGATCCTCAACTATTCCTATATTCCGGCAGACGAGGCGGATGAAAAGCGGCACAAAGAGCTTCTGGAAGCCTATGGAGTCAGCGACACGCAGGCGTATATGTCGCAGTTCTATCCGGAGATCAAACGGGAGATCCGGGAGAGCTGGAAGAGGCTTTTTGATGATAAGATCCAGATCGGAAGTGATGGATGTTATGGAAACATCTGGGAGGTGCGAAGAGAATGGGTGAAAAATGTAATACAATAACCTTATATGCATCACAGGCAGACCCGGTAATCGAAGCAATTGAGCGGGATGGCGTGTGCTATTCCAAAGAGGCGTATGTGCGGAAAAAATATCAGGAGAGTGCAAAGATTTTCACAACAGCCTATTCCTGGTTTGTGCGTGAGATGGAGAAATATGTGAAGAAACCTGATGATGCGGAGTATCCGTACTGGGCATTCCGTGAAGCTTATAATGTGGATCAGTCGATGGGCGGCAATTTCCTGACACTGGAAGTACCATTGGATGAAGTTCTGCTTTTTGATATGTATGACTGGAATAAGATTCTCTGTCTCAAATATATTGGGGAAAATGAAAAAGATGAGAAGCAGTTCCAGGAGCAGCTGGAGATGTATGGAATCAAAGAGATGGATGCGGTGTTGAGTAATTTTTATCCGATGCAGAAGCAGCAGATCCTGAAAAGCTGGCAGCGCCTGATGCGGTATCATGAGGAATTGTTACATGGAAATACAGAGCTTGTGAGGGATATACAAGCAGGACTCTGGAGAATAAAAAAGGAGTGGATCAGGTAATGATCCACTCCTTTTTTATTCAGATTTTTTTGATTTTATCAGACCAAGGAGCAGGACGGCCGGAAAAATAATGGCTGCGAAAATCCCGGTTTTCAGACTGCCGCCGGCGTAGGAAGA
>OIZU01001804.1_pt1 | contig 10494 bp, 10 predicted proteins | sample 1588661 | NCBI WGS metagenome assembly OIZU01 (sample SAMN03283257) | human gut metagenome | biome: human-associated habitat; material: feces | host: Homo sapiens | place: USA | collected 2013 | reverse complement strand
GGATTGCGTGGCAGTGCAACCAGGCGTGTCGCAACCTCTTGTATCATAGCTAAGCACTGTTTTAACAGCACCATAATATAATAACAGAAGAACCCATTCATTGCAAGGGATTTTTGAAATTTTTCCCTTGTTTTATTTTATTTTTAAACTAAATAAAGAATCCACCTTTCTAGATGGATTCTTTATTAATTATCTCGAGTATAGTCATATCCCATATGCTCATAGGCTTTAGCAGTTGCGACACGTCCTGTTCGTGTACGCATAATGAAACCTTTTTGGATTAGGTAGGGTTCATACATATCTTCTACTGTTTCTCGCTCTTCAGCAATATTAACTGATAAAGTACCTAAGCCAACTGGGCCTCCCCCATACATCTCAATCATAGTTCGGAGGATTTTTTGGTCAACGTAGTCTAACCCTTCATGATCTACATCCAGCATAGTCAATGCCTGATCTGCAATCTTATCGTCAATGACACCATCACCCATGATTTGAGCATAGTCTCGCACGCGCTTAAGCAGGCGGTTAGCAATACGTGGTGTTCCACGACTACGCCGTGCTAATTCCAAGGCAGCCTCTGGTGTTATTGTCATTTCAAAGATTTCCGAAGTACGTTCTACAATCTCTGTCAAATCAGGTAACTCATAATATTCCATATGACCATTGATTCCAAAGCGAGCTCTCAAGGGATTTGACAGCATACCTGCTCGTGTGGTCGCACCAACCAAAGTAAAGGGAGGCAGGTCTAGATGAACACTACGACTTGTTTCACCTGCTCCAATCATGATATCGATGTAGTAATCTTCCATAGCGCTATAAAGAACTTCTTCCACTGCCATAGGCATACGATGAATCTCATCAATAAATAAGATGTCTCCCGGCTCCAAGTCATTGAGTATGGCAACTAAATCACCAGCCTTTTCAATTGCCGGCCCAGATGTTTGCTTCAAATTCACTCCCATCTCATTGGCGATTACAAATGCCATAGTCGTTTTACCCAAACCAGGTGGGCCAAACAAAAGGGTATGGTCTAGAGCCTCATCACGGAGTTTAGCTGCTTCTATAAAAATTTTTAATTGGTCCTTAACCTTATCTTGACCAATATATTCCTTAAAGTACTGAGGGCGAAGGGTACGCTCCACATACTCCTCATCTCCTAGTAAATCATTATCTAATATTCTTGCCATAGGCTTATTTTAGCACAAAACAAAAAACTGAGTCAAAATTTGTCCACAAAAAAAGAAGACAACTCTTATCTTCTTTTTTTTATTATTTTTTACCACCCTTAACAGGTTTCTGATTTGCTTTCGCGATAGCCTCTTTAATCGTATTGGTATATAATTTAGCCCCACGGTTAATAGAGTCACTATCGGAGCCAAAGTGAACCCCATCTGTACCATTCCAGATAGAAATATTTTCTTTAGCAACTTGATACCAATCAGCAACCGTCACAAAGTCATATTTCTTAGCCATCTCTAACTCATACTTACGTAACTGAACCAAAGATACGGCTTTACTTCCAGACTTACTACCATTATATGGTGTCACAAAGATGATATGGTGACCTTTAGGTAGATTTTTAATCATTTTATTAATGACCCCTTTATAGTCATCAATCTCATTAACACCACCAGCAATAACAACATCTTTTGCAAGGGCGTTACTATCTGCATAATCTTTAAGTAAATCATTAATAGTTGATAGATTACGGCTGACTACTGCATCTATAGCGACATTATCAATACTTGATTCAATCTGATCTTTCGACCTAAGAGCAACGGAATCCCCTAGAATTACCACTCCTTTATTCACACCAAAAGAGGTAGCTTGACTGTTTTCAGCATTGGTACGTGTTAATTTCATCTTCGTCTGAGCTTGTGACAATCCCTTAGCTACCAAATCTTTCTCAAAGTTCCCAACAGCTGGCGCAAAGAGAGAAATGAGCACTGTAATTAAGGTGAGCCCACTGAAGATATAGAGCACAATATGTCGGTAAGGTGTCAAGTCCAAATCTATTCCAAAGAGACTTCCCTTTCTTCCCGCAATAAACGGCTCTATTATATAGTAGGAAAGTGTTGCAAAAACGATTGACAAAATTGTTGTCAGTATGACTGCAATGATATTATTGGTTAATTGGCTGAAGATAATATATAGCGGCCAGTGGAACAAATAAACGCTGTAACTGATTTCCGCCAAATAACTAATAAAAGCAGGCTCTGATTTGCCAGGTAGCTTCTCATGGAGAATACGTGCGGAGTAAATCATGACAGCTGTAAACAAACTAGCCAAAACAAACCCAAATAGATAGGTAATACGTTCTTCAAAATGAAGGACTAAGCCCAACAATAAGAGCAGAGCAAAGCTACCAACCATATAAAGAACTGTCTTTTTAAGTTCCCATAGGCGAACATTTTTCTTAAACCTAGCAGTCGTCTCATGTACACCTGAAAGTGTCGCAAGAATCGAACCTAAAAAGAAAGGATAAGCGTGCGTGATTGAAGAAAAATACAAGCGAGAAAAACCATCAACAAAGAAAGCACTAATAAACATTGATAGGAAACTCACCGTAAAGCAGGTAAGAGATACCATGAAAACTAGGCCTCTAAATTGATTTTGATGCTTAACAAGCTTTGCTAGGAACCAAAGTAAGGCACCCCAGAGAATATAATAATGAACCTCAATAGCCAGACTCCATGTATGGAGGTAGATATGCTGGTTAAACTGATTCTCATAATTCCCCCCAGTTAAAATTTCATAATAGTTAGTTACAAAACCAATAACAGAGGTGATCTGATGCCCGATGCCTGCAATGAAATCATTTCGAACCAAGAGTGCTAAAGGGGTACAGATAAGAACCATCAGTACAAGTGGGGGTACTATACGGTAAAAGCGTCGTCGCATAAAACCAAGATAATCAATGCGATGTGTCCTAGACATCTCATCAATCAAAAGTGCCGTAATCAGATAGCCTGAAAAGGTAAAGAAGACATCAACACCAATGAATCCCCCAGGAAGAACGCTTGGAAAAAAATGATAGACAAGAACTAAAAGGAGCCCTGTCACACGAATATAAGAAAACCAGTTAATTCTCATCCTTTAAAAATCCCTTGTGTAAATTTTCCTTTGTAGATAACCTTATTTTCAGTAGTCAATTTTCCTTGGCCATCTGCTTGACCAGACTTGAACTCTCCTTCATAAGTCCAACCTTCGTGAGATTTAAAAGTTCCTTGACCATTAAAAGAACCATTTTTAAATCCACCCGTATAGGTATCACCATTATCATAGGTCAGAGTTCCTTGACCGTTTAAACGATGGTTCTGCATCTGACCTTTATAGGTGATTTTAGTCCCATCAATTTTAATAGAATGTTGCGTTTTTATAGTCACCAACAACAAGGACAGAGCGCATAAAATAATAAGCCCTACCGTGATATGCTCAAATTGATTACGATTAATATCAATATTTTTGAAATCAAAATTCTTTAGCTGTTTAAAATTCATTGTCTATCCCTAATCCACTGTAGCCAATCTTGGCAAGCTGCAGTTACCAAATTGTATGTTTCTTCAAAATCACCTGTGTACCATGGGTCTGGAACCCCACCAGGTCTAAAGAGCTTAATTTTATCGTCATAACGACCCGCAGATACTTGTAGGAGATCCTCAACATTTGACTCATCCATCCCCACAATCAGATCAAAGAATTCAAAATCTGACTGACTTATCTGTTGTGAGCCTTTGGAAGAATCAAAAGAAACCCCATATTTCCTTAAAATCTTTTGAGTTCCTTGGTGAACTGGATTTCCATGTTCCCAAGACGAAGTTGCACGACTTTCAATATGCAAAGACCCATCTTGGTCAAGCGCTTTCATTATAAACTCCGCCATAGGGCTTCGACAAATATTTCCCAGACAAACAAATACAACCTTATTCATTACTCACCTCTTACCCCAAAGCTATTAAGAAATTTGCTCACTTATTCTCTTGGTTACAATTGTTGCTATACTCCTAAATCATGAAAGTAGGTTCTCGTTAATTTTCATTTAATCAAACCATATTATACCGAAAAACTAATCAAATAGAAAGATTTCTCTTCTAATACTATCGAAAAATTGACACGCGTTTTTTTTAACAGTTACCAAGTCATTTAGGACCTTATTATGTTTACTGACTAAAGAAAAAAAGAACCTAGTTTCCTAGATTCTTTATCTTCATTATTAGATATTTGACCAAACACTCTCAAGAATGTTTGTTTGTTCACGTCCAGGTCCTACAGAGAAGGTAGAGATACGTATACCGACCAACTCACCAATACGACGAACATAATTACGGGCATTTTCAGGAAGCTCATCTAAACTACGGCAACCTGTAATATCCTCTTCCCAACCTGGCAATTCTTCATAAATTGGTTTACAACGTTTCAATTGCTCAAGGCTAGCCGGATAGTAATCAATGCGCTCACCATCAAGATCGTAGGCTACACAAATTTTCACAGTATCAAGACCAGAAAGAACATCGATACAGTTCAAGCTAAGGTTTGTAATACCTGATACACGACGGCTATGACGCATTACCACTGAGTCAAACCATCCCACACGACGTGGACGTCCCGTTGTTGTTCCATATTCATGGCCAACTTCACGGATACGTTCACCCACTTCATCAAACAACTCAGTTGGGAAAGGACCATCGCCGACACGACTTGTATAGGCCTTACATACACCCACAACCTTATTAATTTTAGATGGCCCAACACCAGAACCAATTGTAACACCACCAGCAACTGGGTTTGATGACGTTACAAATGGGTATGTTCCTTGGTCAATATCAAGCATAACTCCTTGAGCTCCTTCAAAGAGGACACGTTTACCTGCATCAAGAGCATCATTCAAGATAACAGATGTATCTGTGACGTATTGTTTAATTTGTTGTCCGTAGGCGTAGTATTCTTCGAAAATCTCATCGAATGATAACTCTTCAGACTCATACATCTTACTGAAAAGACGGTTTTTCTCAGCCAGGTTTGTCTTCAAGCGACTAGCAAAGATTTCTTTGTCCAAAAGATCGGCAATACGGATACCAACACGCGCAGCCTTATCCATATAGGCCGGACCGATACCTTTGTTAGTTGTACCAATTTTATTGTCACCTTTAGCAGCTTCTTGCAGTTGATCAAGTTTAATATGGTATGGCAAGATAACATGTGCGCGGTCAGAAATGCGAAGATTCTCTGTTGATACACCTTCTGTATGAAGATATTCCAACTCTTTGACAAGTGATTTAGGATTCACTACGACACCATTACCAATGACAGAGATTTTCTCTGGGAAGAAAACACCTGATGGAATCAAGTGCAATTTGAATTTCTTACCATCGATAACAATCGTGTGACCTGCATTGTCCCCACCTTGATAACGTGCAATTACTTCGGCATCTTGACTTAGGAAGTCTGTGATTTTCCCTTTACCTTCATCACCCCACTGGGTACCTATAACAACTACTGATGTCATATTATTTTGATAACGGACAGCTCCATCTTTACGAGACTGTCCCCACCTTTCTTGAAAAACTTCACGGTGGGAATTTCACCCACAAGTTTTGCGTTACAGTTTATTATATCAGAAAAGAGACTAATTGTTCAACGATGAAATCTTTTATATCAAAATATTCTGACAGTTACAATCCAGATTGCAACTAATTACTTACTATATTTTTTAATCTCATATCTTATATAGAGCTATCAACTATTTTATGAGTAAATAGTTATAGCAGTTTTTTAACCTTCTTCATATAATTGTTTAACTGCTTTTGATTCTTTAAAACTATTGTTTTGTCAGGATACTTTTTTACAACAACTTTAAATTTCGTTACATTCTTTTGTGAACGTCCATCTAATAGAATCCATTTCACAAATTCGAAATCGAATTTTTCATTACAATTTTCCGCCATGCTAGGACGCGTCTGCCCCTTGTATCTTAAATATCGTCTAAAAGCCCGATAGAGACAATTAACTCTGTTAAAGTTGAAATATATAAGGGAACCTCTAAAAACACCAGTAGAGCATCTAGAGCGTCAAATTTATCTTTAATCTACAGTTTATTTCTTGTAAATTTTTGTTTGTGAGTCTTACTCAAGGCTATTTCCCAATTTTTGGGCGCACTAAGCCCATGATTTCAACCCTAGTCGTTTAATCTGTTCAAATCGAAAGATGTTATAGAGGAGGTTGGTTAAGGTCACATTTGTCTTTGCCCTATCCATTCCAATCCCTCTAAAGGTACTTCCCTTCATGCTATTTTCAATAAAACCAAAAACATGCTCAACTCGACAACGGACTTTGGCAATATGACGGTTAATGTTCTTGTCAGTATCGGTCAATGGTTTATTTCGGAAAGCACGACGGACGGTATGGTGTTGGCAGTTGTCAGGAACACTTTTCCCCACATAGGCACTATCATCAAATACAGGTTCGTTGGCATCACAAAGAGAAGCTAGAACATTGGAGTCATGTATACTAGCTGTTGTGACGCCATAATCTTTGATTAGCTTTGATTTTCTATCAACACAGACGTGATTTTTATAGCCAAAGTAACGAACACCCCCTTTTTGAGTCCAGCTCCCATCGATATCTTTTTGGCATCGTTTGGCTTTGTTCCAACCTTCTACAGTTTCATGCGCTTTGATTTTCTCGTTTTCCTCACGGGAATTGCGTTGCTTAGGACATTCCACAAATGAAGCATCAACTATTTGACCTGTGTGGGCAATCAAACCTTCGTCCGAGAGTTGAGTATAGAACAAGTCGAATAATTCCTTTTCGCGACCTGATTGAGTCAAGCGATCTCGATAAAGCCAGATAGTTTTTGAATCTGGGACATTATCTTCGTGGCAACCAACGAAACGACGAAAGGATAAGCGATCAAGCAATTGATATTCCATAGCATCGTCAGACAAGTTATGTAATCGTTGAAGTAAAAGGACTTTGAACATCATGAGGTAATCAAGGTGAGGACGACCTCCACGACCAATAACTTTATTCTTGCGAGAAAACAATTCTGATAACAAGGGGAGAAAGAGTTGCCAATCCATGACAGCGTCTAGACGTTCCAATGGATTACCTTTTTCAGTGAGTTTTGACAAGATTTTTTCATCATCAGTAAATAAATGCATCGTGTTTAACCTCGTTTATCGAGTTTTATACTTGTATTTCTATTATCTCATTTTATAGGTTTTTTGAGGAGTTTTTAGAGGTGCCCATAATACAGTCTGCTTCTCTCATACGTTTTTCATAAAGACAAGTCGAGTAGTTACCTTCGATAATCCAATCATGTTGTAGCATAAATGTTGACATATCGTCAGCCATTTCATTATCGGTTCGCTCTTGCCAATTTGATGTAAAATGAATTTTATCTAAATGAAGAACCTCACAATTGTAGTGTTGACCTAAAAAGTTTGCCAAAGTAGACTTTCCAGAGCCACTATAGCCAATGATTGCAATTTTCAACACATGCCTCCTTCTTCAATTCTATTGCTTGACTGATATTATAACATAAAGCAGATATCTTACGAGGCAATAATTCATGTTTAAACAAGCAAAAAAAGCCTTGTAAATCAAGGCTTTTCCTGTTGTATTTAGATGCCCCCTACAGGTAGTTTATAGAGATTTATACATATAGAGAAAAGGATTTTTATTGATTTTATGCGATTTTAGTATCTTTATATTTTAAAAGAATTTTTGTTTCGCAACAAATTCGCAACAAGTTTTGTTTCATATTTTATCTTATACTACATAGTTAAATATAATTTTTAATAAAGTAATTTAATAACAATAATATAGATAAAAGGGAGAGAATGAATGCTAAGCTTATCACAAGACTAACGCTCATATAATTCAGTAAAAAACTTAAAGCATATAAAATTAATAATCCACTTATCCTAGAGATTGTTGACTTGAGAGATATTAACGAAGATATTGTTTTCGTTGATACCTGTTTATTAAAATATATATTTAGGACAAATTGAATTATATAAAATATAAAGACATATAAAATATAGGCTATAAGATAAACTACGGGCAAGTTTGATAAGAAAAATAAAGGCAAGGCAATAACTAATAAGAGAAATAATCGATAGTTAACTAACTTTTGTAGTTTGTCTGTATGTATAGAATAGGATAGGATACTGATTATTTGAAAAAGAAAATAGAAAGCTGTGAAATATCGTTTATCAATACCTTTTTCCAATAAAAAGGATTGCCACAATTGAAAATGTGCTTGAAAAAATAACTGTGTTAATAAGTCAAAAACAATAATAACTCTAAGAATACTATTTTCTTTTAGCTCTTTAAAACTTATAGAAATTTGTTTCTTAAAAGTATCTATATTTATTTTTTCTTTATAGTAATCTCTATCTTCTTGGAAGAAAAAGCCAATATCAAAAATAGATAAACAAACTAATATTATAGCAATAATATATATTTTTATACCTATCATAAAATATAGAATACCACCTATACCACTACCGATAATCATAGATGCAAATTGAATTTTATTATCTTTAGAAATAAAAGATTCAATAAGTTTATCATTAGATGAACGTTTCAATTTATTTATTAAATAGGAATCCAAAGTACCGCTTTCAAATGCTGCTGCAATCCCATATATAAACCAAGCTAAATATAAAAAATAGAAGTTGGAAGATATAAGGACAATAAGAAACATAATTATTAATAAAACTCTTGATGATAAGTATAAATACTTTCTTGACCAATTGTCTGATAGCATTCCACTTGGAAATTCAAACAATATAATTGCTAGACTGTATGCAGACTGTATTATTAATATTTGAGAAATTGATAGTCCTTTTTCTAGTAATAAGACTGTAAGTATTGAATGAGGTAGTGTATAGGCAACTGTAACTAAGAAAGTTGCAAATAGATAATGAAAAATTTGTTTTTTAATCATCTAGTGTGCCACCACATATACTACAGTTAGGGTCCTTGGTATTAGGTAGGACATACTTTTCAAAGGAGTTACTATTAATACCCACTCGAGCATTAAGGGATTTTATACTATCATTATTACCTGCAAAATATTGAATAATATCCGATAGCGCTAAATCACATGCTAGTGAATTATTAATAATACTTGATGGTGAGGCATATTGTTTATGCAACTGTGCCATTGTTTCATCATTAGAATTAATCTCGCCGTTGATTGAAAATGTTCCATAACAGAAAGGACAAGAAGTTTTGTGAGGAATAACAAAAGGACTGATTACAGCAATATCATTTAAATAACCAATATTTACAAATGGAACATTATTGGTGAGAAAGTATTTTGATGATATTGAAACAGCAGTATCGTCATCTCCAGATAATATCCCAAACATTGAATTAGTATCTTTGCCCTCAAGAATATTATTGATATTATTAGTACTTATAAACTCTGTATATACTTCAATATCAAGATTAGGATTACGTAATTTTAGTGCATCAGCAATTACTTCTGACTTGTATTTTCCGATATCGTTTATCGTAAATAGAAATTGTCTATTTAAGTTACTTCTTTCAATTTTATCACCGTCGATAAGAACTAATTTTTTAGGAGAGTAGACCGATAAAGCATAACTCATAAAGTTTCCAATGCCACCACAACCAATAACGACAAAGGTTGTTTCTTTAAATTTAGTTAGAACATCTTGAACGTTATTTATTATTAGGTCCAGATAAAGTCCGTTTTTAAATTCCATAGTATCTTCTTTTTGGAAAACAGCTTTACTAGTAGTGATTAATTTATTAGCTACTAATTTTTTAAAAACCGACTTATCAATATTATTACTATCTAACCAGTTTAAGATTTCATCTTCATCTTTTTCTGTAAGTAGAAATTCTAGAATCTTTAGTGATAAATTGAATTCATCATCATTAACTGTATATTGTTTACTGCCAATACCAATTAAGTTTTCATTAGATTTTAGTGTAGTAGCGGTTAAGCTTGTTTTGTATTTCATAAATTAATCCTTCCCATTTATAATAAAAAAATCTATTTAACTATATCAAGAGATATAGCCAAATAGATTAAACCGATTAACCAAGTGTGGTTAGTTCAAGATTGTCCCTTTCATATTGGGTACCTCCTTCATATTTTTAGACAATTATACGCCGCATGAAAAATAATGTCAATTCAAAAAATTCTGAACTTTACTTTTTTTAATTTTTGTTATTTTTTTATTTTCATATTGGTTGAATTATATTGTATCTAAAGTATTAAATTATATTCTCATAGGATTCTAGTTATTGAACTTAGGGGTGGTTTTCATTGGTTACTTTTAGGTTACTACCTTTTTTATTTGCTTCCCACCACCTCAACTGACGTTCATTACTATCTATCATTTCCAAAATAAAATAGAGCTCATCTTTCATTGATTGAGGGAATTCTATTGCTTGTATGGGTAGTGTAAAATAAGTTGTGTAAACACAAAAAGGAATAAATCCGTTATAGTA
>OIZU01001770.1_pt1 | contig 10709 bp, 8 predicted proteins | sample 1588661 | NCBI WGS metagenome assembly OIZU01 (sample SAMN03283257) | human gut metagenome | biome: human-associated habitat; material: feces | host: Homo sapiens | place: USA | collected 2013 | reverse complement strand
TTATATTGAAAATCAAATACTACGCCATCTCGTGTATCATTTTGATGATAATGATCTAAGTAAGATTACAAATCTCCCTTTTGACTATTGGGAGTATATAGAACCCTTTGAGCGTTTGGTGGCATGTTTCTATGAGGGTGGTGGCAAGGAATGACACTTATCCAAGTCATAATAAAGACTTGTTGGAGACTTTGAACTAACAATTTGGCTATGCTAAAGATGTTAAGGAATATTTTGATTTGAAGTGGATTTATGAAAGAGATTTTGCAGGTAGCTTTACTAGGTTTTAGACAAAAAGAAAACACCAGAAAAAATGATTTCTGGTGTTTTTGAATAGATTTTGGCAAAAATGAGGTATTTTTCAAATGCTTACAGTTGTTAGTTTGATATTAATCCTTTTTCTCTGTAGCTACGCCATTTTCGTCAATAATATAGGTTTTTCCATCTTTTTCAAGCGTAGTGTTAGTGGTAATTGGAGAACCTTTTGACTCTGGACTAACTGATATCGGCTTTTCAAAATGATAAAGTTTACCATCAAACTCTGCCCATTCGCCACTAAAAGGAGTAGTCATATAAATTTCAGGGTTGAAATAATAAAGTCTATTATCTTCTAACCGAATGACACCTTTTTTTACAACTCCATTTTCATCAGAGATACAGAAACCATTCCAAGAGGTCGAGGTGTCTGTAGCTGTATTCCTTAGAAGTCGTCCTTTAGGGCCCAAAAGATAGGTCTTTTCATTGATATTTTGTAGATATGTTCGGTTTTCAGCTCCCCATGGTGGGCTAATATAGTAGGTTTCATTATTATGTGTAACCCATCCGAACTGTAGATGACCGTCCTTATCAGCATAATAGTATTTGTAGTCGCCGTCAATATCATCAGAAAGCATACTACCGTCTTTTTTGAAGAAATAATCGAAATCACCTATCTTGTGTCTATCATTTCGAACTTGGTAGCCATCTTCTTTAAAATAAACACGTTTACCTTCAATAGTTGCCCAACCAAATATCTGGCTTCCATCCTCGCCAAAATAAGTATATTTTTTAGAAAAGTAATCGCCTGTTTCATGGAATTTATTTACGAACATAGCACCAGTATCGTTATCGAAGAAATAGTACTTTCCATCAAGCAGAAGTCGTTTTCCTTTGGCTTGTTTTCCAGTTGGATCAAAGTAGTATTTTTGATGATTAATAATTTGAAGTCCAGTGGCTAACTGTCCATTTTCTTTAATATAAGCCCAATCACCATCTTTATCTTGAATAAATTGTCCAGGTTTGTTCATCGTTACATAACCATTTTGGTCAATGACATAACGAATACCATTAAGTTCAAGTGTTCGGTTAGTCCACATAGCTCCGCTGTCTCTATCGAAATAATGTGTTTGACCGTCAATTTCGACAAGTCGTCCCTTAGCTTGTTTGCCCTCTTTATCAAAGTATAGAGTGACATTATCTATTGAATGGAGTCCGGTGACAGCTTTTCCCTCGTTATCAAAGTAGTACCAATTCCATGCATCATCGTGTTCGAAACGATTTGTTAGTTTAGTTTCAGTCGCTACTCCTTTATCATCAATGAGGTAGGCTTTTTTATTGTAAACTAAGGTCTTGGAAACTGTAAGAGGGGAAGTTTCGGAAAGCGAACTTGTTCTATTGAAAGCATAGAATTTATTGTCACTTTGAATTACAGTTTCTTCAATCTTGGTTAAATCTGTGTTTTCTGGAAGTAGATGTCCGATGTAAAAATCATTGTTTTCATCAAGATAGTATAGATTACCAAAATCATCATCAATAATACGTTTAATCTTATCGGTCTTTGTTCGTACTCCGTGGTTAATAATGTCTACTTCTTCTCTGACGGTATAGGTTCGGCTTCTTCCAGATTTGTAAGTTCTGTTTACGCTAGGCTCTAAGTGGTATAGCTTACCATCAATCGTTTTCCAAGTAGGTGTTGTAACTGCAAACATTTTTGGAATATCACTTTTATTTTCAAAATAATAGAGTTTACCATTATTTGCAGTGCTAACACCAGTAAGTAAAACCCCATCTTTATCTGTACCTACGATGCCAGAGTAGTATGCATCATAATCCAGATTCTGACGTACGAGTAAAGGTCCGAGATAGTTTTTCAGAAGTTTGCCTTCAAAATAGTAATAGTCCTTGCCTCCTTTTGTGACTATACCAGTGACTGCTGAACCAGAATTTGAAAAATAGTAGTCATCACCATTAATATGATGTTCTCCGGTTAATACTTGGCCCAATTTGTTGGAGCGATAGCTAGTATTTGAAGTTCCAACAAAGACACGTAATGACTGAATATAAAAGGCATCTTTTACCAATTTTCCATGATTATCAAAGAGGTAGTCTTGTCCTTTGAAGGTAGTAAGAGCATTTTCAACTCGACCAGTATGATCAAAATAATAAAGTTGATCGCCAACTCGATGCCATCCATAGTAACGTCGACCATCAGAACCATAATAGACGTTATACGTTTTTGCAAATGGTTCCCATCTTCTGATTTCAACAGACCAAGTATCCCAATAGTTGGTTTTTACAGCACCTGAATAGTGACTAAAATAGTAATGGAAGCCGTCTATGATTCTTTCGCCATCTTTCGCTTGACGACCTTCTTCATCAAAGTAAAGAGTTACTCCATCTACATTTTGCCATCCTCTTAGTTTCTCTCCTGTTGCGGTGTAATAATACCAGTTGCCTGAGGAATCCTCTTGGAAATGGCCACCAGAAACAAGTGGAAGTTGTGGAAGTTTCTGCTCAGTTTCAATCAAAAGACCATTAGCTTCTGCGTGGTAAGTTTTTCCATTAATAGTGATGTCGGTATTTATGACTTTATGACCACTATCCTTATCAAAGTAATAGGGTTCGATACCTATTGTAACGATTTCACCCTTGGCCTGAACACCGTCTGGGTAGAAATACATGTCGAAGCCATCTATAGTCTGTTCGCCTGTTAGAAGTTTCCCTTCTTTATCACTATAGTACCAGTTGCCGTCGTCATCCGACCAAAAACGGTCACGAACCAATTGGCCAGTATCTTTTTGAAAATAATAGGAATTTCCATCTAGGATGACAAAGGCATCTTTAGCTTGAACACCATTAGGGTAAAAGTAGAGTGGAATATTGTCAATAACTTGGCTACCAGTAAGTGCTTTCCCATCGTGGCCTAAATAGTACCAATTTCCATTCTTATCAGATGCAAAAGCATTACGGGTAAGTCGTCCACTATCTTTCTCAAAGTGATATGTTGCTCCATTAACATGACGGGTGTCTCCTTTGACTTGCTTACCATCGGCATCGAAGTAGACATTCACATTATCAATATTTTGCATACCAGTAAGTGCTTTCCCATCCTTAATATAGTACCAGTTGCCCTGATCATCGCTAGTGTAATGACCGCCGGATATTACGGGACTTTCTTCTACTTCATGGGCTGTATTTGTTTCAGAATGTGATGTTTCAGAGCTTACGACTTCACTGCTAGTAACAGTAGAGACTTCCGAACGAAGAGCTTGTTGAGAGTTAATTTCAGAAGTACTTGTTTCTGGAACAGTTGCTTCAGTGGTACTTAGGTCAGATTCAGTAGAAGTAGTTTCAGTGATGTTTTCTCTTGTATTGGGGGCGTCGAAAGATTTGTTTTCTTCTGGTTTAGTAATAACTTCATTAGTTGACGAGCTTACGACATCAATTGCGTTTTCTTGGATGCTGTTTTCAACAGTTGGTTCTGAGGTGGGGTGAGTCTGTTCAGCTGCGGACACATAGCCCAAGCTTGCAAAACTAAGTCCTAGAGCTAGACCAGTTACTGCAATGGTTACCCATTGCTTTTTTACTTTGTGAAGTTTAAAGTATACTTTCTTTTCCATGATAATGCTCCTTTCATTAAACTGAACAATGTTAGCAAGGATATGGTTAACTCATGAGTAAAATTAAGTTAGTATTATAGTTCTATTGCTTACATATCAAGTTTATCATCACATTTTAATAAAATCAAAGAATTGTGTAAGCGTTTTTATTTTTTGTATAAACTCTTTCCAACTCTACTCTAAACAAAACTGATAGTATATGAATGATAAACTTTCATTAAAGAGAGTTAATGATGTATTTGCTTTAAGTTAGCAGCGGATAGATCCTTGAGTAGGGTATTTTTGATATTCATAATATGCTATTCACTGATTTTAGAACGCCACCAAAAAAGCCACTGGCATATAAAACCAATGGCTTTTAACAATCTATTTCTTCTTCCCTAGTACAAAATAGCGGCTAGGGATTTGTTGTGTCAAACTGACGGCGATGGCGATGGTAAAGGAGGCCAGGAAACAAGCTCGTAGGAAGCTGAGGCCTAGGTCTGCATTTCCGATTAAGAGGAAGTAGACCGCACGGTAGAAGCTCATCCCTGGGATGAGTGGGAACATGCTTGAGGCTAGGAAGACTGTAGCTGGACATCTACGGTAGTGAGCCAAAAAGCGTGAGGTGATAGTGACTAATAGGGCAGGGAAGAGGATGGCTAAGACCTCGTGATGGGTATTGTTCCAAATCAAGAGGTAGAGGAGCCATGAGCCCGCTCCTAGGGTTCCGAGGTCCAAGAAGTATTTCTTAGGCACTCGGTAAAGCACGGAGAAGGCTGCTGTCCCTAGTCCTGCCATGAAGGTCTGAATCAAGACCCCCAGCCATGAGGTTGACGGTGTTGAGAATATGCCTGATAACTGTTCCGCAAAGGGGAGGATGGAAATCATGGCAAGAACACCGACAGAGATAGATAGACAAGTGGAGACCCCTGACAGCATCAGGGCTAGACCGCTATAGTAGTTGTTCTGGGTGAATTCTCGAATGGCATTTACAAAGTAGGCCCCAGGAATCAAAATCATCAAGGTGCCCAGAATAATCACGCTACGATGTTGCCCGATACCCAAATAATAGAGAATATTAGCTGATAAAGCGGCAATGGCACTAGAAAGGATAATCTGCAAGAAACTGGTATGAATAAAACGGGAAAAGAGTTGCATGCCAATCCCTACAAAAACTCCCGATATAGCCGCAGCAGTTCCATCAATCCAGCTACTTCCAAGGGCTAGCGAGAAGCTCCCTGCACCAATGACACAGGCTATAATATCCTCTAAAGGACGATAGAAAGTCTTCTGCTCAATGGTTTTCAGCTTTTGGAAAATGCTAGAAACAGGCTGATTTGGCTGTTCTGCCAGTTCACGAGACAGGCGGTTTACTTCCTCTAGTTTACCTAGATGGATAGACGGGACTGAGGTAGCTAGGACACGAGACTCTTTAAGACCTGAGCGGTTGAGTCCAGAAATCATGACTCCTCGATTGACCACATAAGTGGAGAAGTCTCTGATACCAAGAGACTTGGCCATGTGTCCCATGGTGTCCTCGATACGGTAAATCTCAGCACCGCTCTCCATCAGGACACGGCCTGCCTGAAGGACGGCATCCATTTCATTTTTGGTTTCTATTTCTGTCTCTCTTGGAAAATCGATGGTCATTTGAACCTCCTTATCGCTTAATTCGTCATTCCATTATAAGGCTTGAATGGTGGTTTTTCAATAGCTTTGACGACTAAAATAGAACTTTCTATGAGATTTTTCTTCTACTTAATGATAGGGGGCAGGAAAATGGGGGGCTTGCCTTTTGCCTTGCTATTGGTAGAGGCAAATGCTACAATTAAATTATAAAATGTATGCGTTTACATGTTTTTACGCTACCTTTCCTAAAAAGCCTTGCAGTCCTTTATTTATAGAGGTCTTAGCAATTAAAGAAGGGAACAAATGTAAGTGCAAATAGATGATACCTTTGAAAAGGAGGCAATTCCATGAAAAAAATTATCAATAAACCTGAAAATGTTGTGACAGAGATGCTAGATGGTTTGGTTTATGTTCACAGTGATTTGGTGCATCGTGTTGACGGCTTTGACATCATTGTAAGAAATGAGCAGGCTGCTGGTCAAGTTGGTCTCATTTCTGGTGGTGGAAGTGGTCATGAGCCAGCCCATGCTGGCTTTGTAGGTGATGGTATGCTTTCAGCAGCCATCGCAGGTGCAGTGTTCACATCACCAACACCTGATCAAATTTTGGAAGCCATCAAGGAAGCAGATCAAGGGGCTGGTGTCTTCATGATTGTTAAAAATTATTCTGGGGACATCATGAATTTTGAGATGGCTCAAGAATTGGCTGAGATGGAAGGTATCGAAGTTGCCAGTGTTGTTGTGGACGACGATATTGCTGTGGAAAATAGCCTCTATACTCAAGGTCGTCGTGGGGTTGCAGGTACTATTTTCGTGCATAAGATTCTAGGTCATGCGGCTCGCGAAGGTAAGTCTCTGGCTGAAATCAAAGACTTGGCTGACAAGATTGTTCCTAATATCCACACCATTGGTTTGGCCCTTAGTGGTGCGACGGTTCCTGAGGTTGGTAAACCTGGTTTTGTCCTAGCAGAGGATGAAATAGAGTACGGTATTGGTATCCATGGTGAACCAGGCTATCGCAAGGAGTCTATGCAACCTTCTCGACAGTTAGCTGAAGAATTGACAGGGAAGCTCCTTGAAGCCTTTGAGGCTAAGTTAGGTGAACGCTATGCCCTTCTCATCAATGGTATGGGTGCGACACCTCTCATGGAGCAGTATGTCTTTGCTAATGATGTAGCAAGCATTCTTGGAGATGCCGGACTAGATGTGACATATAAAAAGTTAGGTAATTACATGACATCTATTGATATGGCAGGCCTCTCATTGACTCTCATGAAGATTGAAGATGAGGCTTGGCTTGAGGCTTTGGAGAGTCCAGCTAAGACTATTGCTTGGTAGTCTGACGTGAGAACTAGAAATTAGGTATATTATGGATAAAACAGTTGCAGTAAAATGGATGCAAGACTTTGACCAAAAAGTTGAAGCAGAAAAAGACCACTTGTCTGAATTAGACGGTCCTATTGGAGATGGTGATCATGGTGCTAACTTGGCGCGTGGTATGGCGGCAGCCATTGAGGCTATTAAGAGCACGGAACCACAAAGTGCAGCAGAAGTGTTTAAGGCAGTCTCAATGGCCTTGATTAGCAAGGTTGGTGGTGCCTCAGGTCCGCTCTATGGGTCTGCCTTTATGGGCATGATGAAGGCTGAACAAGCTGGACAGGATTTGGCAGGAGTGCTTGAGGCAGGTCTCGAGATGATTAAAAAACGTGGTCATGCACAAGCTGGTGAAAAGACTATGGTGGATGTTTGGCATCCGGTTGTTGAAGCTGTCAAACAAGGTCAACTAACCAATGATGTCATTGACCAAGCTGTTCTTTCAACCAAGGAAGTTGCAGCTACCAAGGGGCGTGCCTCCTATGTAGGAGAGCGTTCTATAGGTCACATTGATCCAGGTTCGTATTCGTCTGGCTTACTCTTCAAAGCCTTACTAGAAGCGGAGGAATAGGACATGCCAGAACTTGGAATTGTGATTGTATCCCACTCTGCTGATATCGCTAAAGGTTTGGTGAGTCTGATTCGTGAAGTTGCACCAGATATTCCTTTAACGGCCACAGGCGGTCTGGAAGATGGTGGACTGGGATCTAGTTTTGACCATGTTCAAGTAGCAGTGGATAGTCAACCTGCTAAACGTCTCTTGGCCTTTTATGATCTGGGCAGTGCTCGCATGAATTTGGAGATGGTTGAAGAATTTTCAGACAAGGAAATCCTTATTCAACAGGTCCCTCTCATTGAGGGGGCCTATGCGGCATCAGCCTTGCTTCAGGCAGGAGCGAGTGAGGTTGAAATCTTATCTCAGATAAATGAATTAACCATTCAAAAATAGAATAAAGGAAAACTATGACAAATCAAATTAAGTATAAATGGGCTAGTCTTGGAACGGGTGTTATTGCCAATGAGTTGGCACAGGCTTTAGAGGCTCTAGGTGGTAAACTCTATTCCGTTGCCAATCGCACCTATGATAAGGGTGTTGCCTTCGCTGAGACATATGGTATTGAAAAGGTTTATCAAGAGATTGATGAAGTGTTTAAAGATCCTGAAGTGGATATTATCTACATTTCAACGCCTCACAATACGCATATCAATTTTCTTCGCAAGGCACTCGCAGCAGGTAAACACGTCCTCTGTGAAAAATCTATCACCTTAAATAGTGAGGAATTGGCAGAAGCTATCCAGCTCGCCGAAGAAAATCATGTCAAACTGGCAGAAGCCATGACTATTTTCCATATGCCTATCTATCGAAAACTATCTGAAATCGTGGAAAGTGGTAAGTTAGGGCCTCTCAAGGTTATTCAGATGAACTTCGGTTCTTATAAAGAATATGACATGACCAACCGCTTTTTCAATCGTAACTTGGCTGGTGGAGCTTTACTTGATATCGGTGTCTATGCCCTCTCCTTTGTACGTTGGTTCATGACATCGCAACCGACAGAGATGGTTTCACAGGTTAAATTAGCTCCAACTGGTGTTGATGAACAAGCGGGTATTCTCCTTACCAATGCAGAAGGGGAAATGGCAACGGTGACGCTAAGTCTTCACGCCAAACAGCCTAAACGTGGTACTATCGCCTATGACAAGGGCTATATCGAACTTTATGAATACCCACGTGGACAAAAGGCGGTCATCACCTATACGGAAGATGGCTCACAAGAAATCATCAAAGCAGGAGAAACCGCTAAAGCCCTTCAGTATGAAGTTCTGGATATGGAAGCAGCCGTTGCAGGAGAGAATGATTATACCTACCTCAATTACAGCCGAGATGTCATGGAACTTATGACACAACTCCGTAAAGACTGGGGTTTGACCTACCCAGAAGAAGAGTAGGAGTTTTGCAAACAGAGTAAAAAATTAGACTTATGTACTGACTCTAAATAGATATACTGTCAATTAAAGTGAGGGTTTAGCTCTGTATCCCATAGAACTAAGGTCATTTAATTGATTCTATATAAATACATTTATATCAAAGGAGAAAGACTATGAGAAAATTTGCAAGTCCGTCACGTTACATTCAAGGTGAAAACGCCTTATTTGAAAATGCAAAAACCATTTTGGAACTAGGAAGTCACCCTGTACTATTGTGTGATTCAGTAGTTTATGACATTGTGGGTCAACGTTTCGAAGAATACCTCGTTCAAAATGGACTTACAGTTGTTCCAGTCTTCTTTAATGGTGAAGCTTCAGATAATGAAATTAATCGTGTGGTAAGTTTGGCCAAAGAAAAGGGCTGTAATTTAGTCATTGGTTTAGGTGGTGGTAAGACTATTGATAGTGCTAAAGCCATCGCAGATCTTCTAAAATCTCCAGTAGTGATTGCTCCTACCATTGCCTCTACAGATGCTCCCGTTTCAGCCTTGTCTGTTATCTATACGGACGAGGGTGCCTTTGAACGCTACATCTTTTATTCTAAGAACCCAGAATTGGTTTTGGTTGATAGTAAGGTTATCTCTCAAGCGCCAAAACGCTTGCTCGCTTCTGGTATCGCAGATGGCTTAGCAACTTGGGTAGAAGCTCGAGCAGTTATGCAGGCTAATGGAAAAACCATGCTAGGCAAACACCAAACACTTGCTGGTGTTGCCATTGCTGAACGCTGTGAAGAAATCCTTTTTGCAGATGGTTTACAAGCCATGGCCGCCTGTGAAGCAAAAGTTGTAACGCCTGCCCTTGAAAACATCATTGAAGCCAATACCCTTCTCAGTGGTATCGGATTTGAAAGTGGTGGCTTGGCTGCGGCTCACGCCATCCATAATGGTTTCACAGCCCTCACTGGCGATATTCACCATTTGACTCATGGTGAAAAAGTAGCTTACGGAACTCTTGTACAATTGTTCCTAGAAAATCGTCCAAAAGAAGTTTTGGATAAATACATTCGTTTCTATCAACAAATTGGCATGCCAACCACTCTTAAAGAAATGCATCTTGAAAATGCAAGTTACGAAGATCTTCTCAAGGTTGGTCAACAAGCAACAATCGAAGGAGAAACTATTCATCAAATGCCATTTGATGTGAAAGCTTCTGATATTGCGCAAGCCATCGTTGCTGTAGATGCTTATGTTCATGGATTAGCCTAAGTAAATTTGCTCTTTTGTAGGGAAAGTGCCACCATTCCCGTATAGGAATATTATCCCCCTCAGGCACTTATCCCAACAGGATAGACAAATTGTTATAGGAAAGGGTTCAGTTCTGTATTAGATAGGACTGTGCCCTTTTTACTATTTAAAAATCCAATATTTCCAAAGTCCCTCAAAGCGTTTTAAGAACTTTTGAAAACATAAACCATTTTCAAGAAATCCTGATTTAACAGTCATTTCACTTGTGTAAGCGTTTCAAAAAGTGTATACTATAAGTAGAAAGATAGGAAAAGGAGATGGCTAGTGGCTAGTATAACAATTGAAGCGAGCAAGGTAGCTAGAAAGAGTCCTATTCGTGTAGACAGTAGTCTTGTGGGGACAGTTTCTGGGGTGGAAGCAGTGAATGTTTCCCTACCATCATCAAAAGCTCGTTTAAGTGTTGGAAAATTGGGTTACAAGTCTAACACTATTACTGTAGAGGACGGACAAACCGTTCGTGTTACTAGCAATTTTCTAAATCGTTTCATAGCGATAGCGCCATTATTACTCTATCTTGTTGGAGGCCGTTACCTCCCACTTGTTGCAGTCCTATCTACTATAATTTTGCTTTTTAGCTTACCTTTTCTCAAGTTAGAAATCGTAGGCTGATTAGAATC
>OIZU01001769.1_pt1 | contig 10713 bp, 13 predicted proteins | sample 1588661 | NCBI WGS metagenome assembly OIZU01 (sample SAMN03283257) | human gut metagenome | biome: human-associated habitat; material: feces | host: Homo sapiens | place: USA | collected 2013 | reverse complement strand
ACCATTACTTTAGGATACCTACTATTTTATTCCAATTTTAGCTAACTGGCATTACTGAACTGCCAGTGCCCCTGTCATCATCAGAAGAGTTCTCGTCTTATCCATTCGTTTCTTCAGTGGCAAAATAAAAATCATGCACGCAAGCCATTCGGCAAGTGCGGTGTAAAATCGCGGTATATCCGGCATAAAATCATTCATTACTTTATAACCTCTCCCCAGTATTTTGTCAGCTCTTCCATAAATTCTTTTTTCCTGGCACGGCTCAGTACCAGCTGTTCCCCTTTTACCATCGCACATCCATCCTGAATTCCGTCCACATGCTGCAGGTTGATCAGATAGCCTTTATTTCCACGGCAAAAATTCATCCCCTTCAGCTTTTCTTCCATTTCCTTCATCGTTCCGTTGGTCTCATAATCTCCCAGGATCGTATGCAAGATCAGAGTATGTCCCTGACTTTCTATATAGTAAATATTAGCGATATTGACGCGCACAGCACCGCCTTTGATATTCACCATGATCACTTTCTGTTCTCTCTTTTTCATCCGTCCGATCGCCCGGTTCAGACGCTGTGAAAAGGCAAAATAAGAAACCGGCTTTAACACATAATCCAGCGCATCCACTGCATATCCACGAATCGCATACTGTGCCATGTTCGTGATAAAAATAATAACAACCTCTGTATCCATCTTACGGATCTCTTCCGCAGCTGACATACCATCCATAAACTTCATTTCCACATCCATCAGGATCAGATCATACTGAGACTGATATTTGTGTACGATCTGATCCCCATCGGTATAAACTGTAATATCAAATAATTCCCCGTTCTCTTTTTCATACTGATGCAGAAAATCCTGCAACTGCTGTGCATACATCATTTCATCTTCCACGATCGCAATCTTTATCATTGGTTTCTTCTTCTCCTTCCCACGCCAAAATAGGACTTATACTTAAAAATATTTTAGTACAAGTCCTTTGTTATTTCTACATTTTCTTTTAGTCTCTCTTTATTGCAGCCCGTATCAGATGTCCCGTTCCCTTGATCCTATGTCCGTTTGCCATTTCGGTCAGTGCTTCTGCCATTTCCATTGTCACAAAGCCACCTGTCATCTTTGCATAACCACGGATCGGCATATTATAGTTAAACAGCACATTTAAACTTGGTTTTCCCCGCCATTCACTGATTTTCAAAAGAATTTTAAGTATGCCACACAAAAGCTTTCCAAGAATTCCTTTTCCATAATACAGCTGACACACTGCATCATTCATCTGGATCTCACCACTCCAGCTTCCATCCGGAATCTCTTTTCCGTAAAGGCGGGCAAATTCTTCATCTGAAATCTCTTTGATCTGACCACTGAAATATTCCGGCATTTCTTCTTTGTTATAGCCACCATTTTCTACAGTTCCCGTGGCTTCCAGAGTTCCTTCCAGAAGCATATGTTCTGCATTTTCACCGATCATGATCTGATAGGTTCCGGATTCAATTTCCCAGCTGTCCGTTCTGGTATCATAAAAACGGAAGCTCTTATCATCGAATGAGATCCAGACCTCCTTTTCCTCTCCCGGTTCCAGTTCTACTCGCTTAAATCCTTTCAGTTCGCGGACCGGACGGAAAATAGTATCTGACTGTTTACCAACATAAAGCTGCGCAATCTCAGTCCCTGCCATATTTCCCGTATTTTTAACAGTAAATTTTACACCTTCGGAATTTACTTTCAGATTGTTATACTCAAATGTAGTATAGCTAAGTCCAAATCCAAATGGAAAACGTGTCATTTTTCCAGCTGTTGTATAATAGCGATATCCCACGTATACAGATTCTCTATACTCACTGCTGCGTTCTTTACTCGGATAATACGCATAAGCCGGTGTATCTTTATAATGAAGCGGGTAAGTTTCATTTAACTTCCCTGACGGATTTACTTTTCCTGTCAGCACATTCATCATTGCCGAAGCTCCTGCCTGTCCTCCCAGATATCCATGCACGATTCCTTTTACATAAGAATACCACGGCATCTCAATTGCGGAACCTGCTGAAAGCACTACAACTACATTAGAATTGACCGTTGTCAGTTCGTCCAGAAGAGTATCCTGTGCATATGGCATTTCCATGTGACTACGGTCGAGTCCTTCGGACTCACTGATCTCATCCAGACCACCGAAGAACAGGACAACATCTGCTTTTCTCGCGGCTTCCACTGCTGCCTTCATCAATTTTTTATCCGGTTTTCTGTTGCGGATATATCCCTGCTCGTAAGCAATGACATCCACACCGCTCTCACCGATCACATCCATGATCGCCTCTGGCTGTTTTGTCGGATTTACAAGTGATGATCCCGCGCCCTGATATCTTGGTGTCTTTGCAAAATCTCCAATCACGGCAACTTTTTTTCCCGGTTTTAATGGAAGGATCTGATCCTCATTTTTCAGAAGAACAATGCTTTCCTCCGCTGCTTTTCTTGCGAGCTTATGATGTGCTTCTACATCAAACTGCTTTCCTTTTGCCTCCTCAGTTGCCTGGTGGGTTGCAAAGATTACGTTTAACAGCTCGTCCAGTCTCTGATCCAGCACGGACTCTTCCAGATCTCCGTTCTCTACTGCACGGATGATATCACGCATACCGGATTTCCCGGTTCCCGGCATTTCCAGATGACTTCCATTCTTTACGCCCAGTGCATGGTCATTACTTCCACCCCAGTCCGAAACCACATAGCCATCAAATCCCCATTCATCTACGAGAATTTCCTGCAGCATATGACTGTTCTCATTTGCATATACGCCATTCACTTCATTATAAGAAGACATGATGGATTTTGCTTTTCCTTCTTTGACTGCGATCTCAAATCCAGTGGTGTAAATCTCGCGGAATGTTCTCTCGTCTACTACGGAATCATTTGCCATGCGGCGAAGTTCCTGACTGTTCGCAGCGAAATGCTTCGGACATGCCGCAATTCCTTTGCTCTGGATCCCGCGCACATAGGCTGCTGCCATCTTTCCTGCGTGATACGGATCCTCTGAAAAATATTCAAAGTTTCTTCCGCACAGCGGACTTCTCTTGATATTCAGTCCAGGGCCAAGAATTACATTGACTCCCATAGTGACCGCTTCTTCTGCAAGCGCCTCACCGATCTCTTCCCCCAGTGCTTCATCCCAGCTGTTTGCCACGCCTGCTGCCGTCGGAAAACAGGTTGCCGGAAGACTGGCGTTAAGTCCTAAATGATCCCCTGCACCCGCCTGTCTTCTCAGTCCGTGAGGTCCGTCCGACATGGTCATCGACGGAATCCCGTATTTTTCAAAATCAACTGTTTCCCACGTATTCTTCCCGGACATCATCTGTGCTTTCTCTGCTAATGTCATTTGTTTTATGATCTGTTCATACTTTAAACTCATTTCGAAACCTACCTTACCTTTATTCTATCTGCTTTTTTCTACCTGTTGCAAGTCTCTTTTTTGTTGAGCCTATCATAGCACAGAAAGCAGACTGTCAAAGCCTGCTTTCATAAATGGTTGAAATTTCTGCACGAACTGCATTTTCCAGTGTAAAATCGATTTGAAAATTACTTCTTCTCATGGTTCCTGCTTTTCCGAAACTCATACAGCCGATACAGAGTCTGGATACTTCGATGTCTGTATTGCCGATTTTTGTATATTCCATGAAAAAAGAACCTCCTCTTTTTGCTTTACTATATCACCGGAAAATGATAATATTTTTCAATATAATACATTTAACCGGGAAGTCGGGGGACGTGCTGCACCCGCTCCGAGCCTGTCGGAGGTGGTGCTAATGAGTACATATGAAGAATTACAACTCATCGTATCCATTGCGGTGCTTATTGTTGCAATACTTAATTATACACATAAAAAATAGCCGTCCAGACTTTGGCGAGTTGACGGCTATTCTTTATAACTTGTAAATAAATTCGCCGGAGTGGGTAAGTTGCGGTTACCTTCCGACTTTCCTGTTAAGTGTATTATAAGACACACTCACACATTTGTCAAATACGCAAAAATAGTGCAACAGCAACGCTGCTACACTATCCATAAAGTGGAGAATACGAGATTCGAACTCGTGACCTCCTGCTTGCAAGGCAGGCGCTCTCCCAACTGAGCTAATCCCCCATATGACGTTTATGACTTATTTAAATTATCACAAACGTCCGTTTTTGTCAACTGTATCCGGCAATTTTATAACAGATCCATTAAACATTCTTCTTTTCCGCATTTTTATATGCCGTCTCATAGAACAATTCCTGTGAATCCAGCTTTTCTTCATTGATATCACGATCTACATAATCGCCATCTGCAATCAGCTCTTTTCCTTTTTCGTCATCCTTCATCATTGTATCGAACATTTCATCCAGTCGTGCACGCAGGGTATCGTCCAGGACCGGAGCTGCAACCTCCACACGTCTGATGGTATTTCTTGTCATGAAATCAGCGGATGCGATGTAGATTTTTTCTCTCTCCGGCGTTCCGAAACGATAAATACGGGAATGCTCCAGGAATCTTCCTACGATGCTGACTATCTTGATATTTTCTGTATATCCCGGAATTCCCGGAATCAGACAGCAGATTCCACGTACTACCATCTCAATCTTCACACCAGCCTGTGACGCTTCTACCAGTTTTTCAATGATGACTTTATCCGTCAGGGAATTGATCTTGATTCCAACATAAGCATCTTCCCCCTTCTTCGCATGGCAAATCTCATCATCGATCATAGCAAGTACTTTATTCTGAAGACACTTCGGTGCCACCAGAAGGACATGTGTTTCTTCGATGGTTTCACCGCGCAGCAGACATGCAAATACTTCTGCCGCTTCTTTTCCGATTTCCTGCTTTGCTGTAATCAGTGACAGGTCTGTATATAAAGTAGAAGTCTTTTCATTATAGTTACCGGTTCCGATCTGCGTAATATATTCCAGACCTTTCTCTGTCTTTCTGGTGATCAGGCAAAGTTTTGAATGTACCTTGAATCCATTCAGTCCATAAATTACACGGCATCCGGCTTCTTCCAGCTTTCTGGAGTATTCAATATTGCTTTCCTCATCAAATCTTGCTCGAAGTTCTACAAGTACTACAACCTCTTTTCCATTTTCTGCCGCTTCAACCAGTGCATCCACAACCTGACTACGGACAGCCAGACGATACAACGTCATTTTAATGGATACGACAGAATCATCTCTTGCTGCCTCATAAAGCAGATTAGTGAAAGATTTGATATTTTCAAAAGGATAAGATAAAAGTACATCTTTCTGCTCGATCTGGGCAATCAGGCTCTGTTTATCATTCAACTGCGGTGTCATTCGAGGGCTTCTTTTCTGATAGAAAAGATTCTCTTTTGCTGTTCCCTGCATTCTCAGATAATTCTGAATTGCAAATACAAAGGATAAATCCAACGGTACTCTTGATAAGAATACATGCTCTTTATCCATATGGATATATTTGCAGATTTCCGCAATCAGCTTTTTATTGATCTTTCTGGAGAATTCCATGCGGACAGGATTCATACGTTTTCTCTGCTTTACCAGATTTTCCATGGCGTCTCTGTAATCCATGTCTTCATCATAAATGGTTTCTGTATCAATATCCGCATTTCTCGTAATTCGCAGGAGAGATTTTTCTTTGATTTCATATTTTTTAAATAATTTCGGCAGGAAATGAAGGATCAGTTCTTCCGAAAGCATAAAGGTTCCCGGTCTGGTCGGGATATCGATCAGGCGCTTAAACACGTTATTACTGCACGGAATGATCGCAGTTTTTGTCTTTCCACCCTTCGTTGCAAGCAGTGCAACCGCATAGATCTCTTTATTCTGTAAGAATGGAAACGGCTGCTGTTTGCTGATGATATTCGCAGACAGATATGGTGCAATTTCATTATCAAAGTAAGTTTCCAGTAATTCCCCTTCTTTTCCGGAAAGCTTGTTGAAATTGATAATCCGGATCCCCTGCGGCTCCAATTCGCCCATGAGCTGTTCATAGATCATTGCTTTTTTTATATCCAGCTCCCTCGTAGCTTCAATAATTGCTTTCACCTGCTCTTCGCTGGTCATATTTGTTTTATTTTCACGTACAACTTCAGAAGATTCCATCTGATCCATCAAGGTTCCCACCCGCACCATATAGAATTCATCCAGATTAGACTGGTAAATTGATGCAAAGGTAAGACGCTCTGCAAGCGGTACTCTTGGATTTCCTGCTTCATTCAGCACTCTTTCATTAAATTTTAACCACGACAATTCACGATTCATCATATATGGTTCTGATTTCATTGTTTTCTTCTTCATTTGGTATCTCCTTTTCGTGATTTCTGTTAGTTTCTTTTTCTTAGCATTTAGTTCCGATTATACATCTGCGGTTCGGATCTATCTATCATTGCCATGTGTTTTCTTTGTAAAATCAATGTAAAATCTGCGTGCCCTGTTCCTTCATCTTTTTGCGATATACACTTGGTGACATCCGGTACCGCTCCTTAAATACCCGGTTAAATGTCCGCTGACTTTCAAATCCGCTGTCCAGACAAATCTCAATAATTGAATCCGTTGTATTTTCCAGCTTCGCACAGGCATAACGAAGTCTGGTATCATTCAGATACTGATTGAAATTACTGTGAAATGTCCCGGAAAAAACTCTCGAAACTGCATACTTGCTGACTCCGATCTCCTGTGCCATCTTATCCAGTGTCACATTTTCCCGGAAATGCCCGGATATATATGCCACCGTCTGATAAATCAGATCGTCACTTCCGATTTTGGATTTTTCATCCAATTCCAAAAGCGGAATACAACGCGCCAGAACGATCTGTAAATAAGCCTGCAGGATCAGAAATTCTTCCTCATTAGTAAGCATCATCCGGCACAAGGCATATGCAACCTCTTCATCTAATTCTCTGCCTTTAAGGACGGGATAGACCGGTGCATATTTCTGCAGTGCCTCACTGAAAAATCCAAGATTATCCGGAATCAAATTCACACAATACACCTTATGTGCGTCCTCTCCAAATACCTGATAGTGATGGATCACATCCGGAAATACAATTCCCAGATCCCCTGTTTCCAGATGATACAATTCCTGTCCAATCCCAAGCTCTAAAGTGCCTTCTGTCACATAGATCATCTCCAAGGTGCTGTGCAGATGCGGTCCTGCATGCCTGGCTCTTTTTTGTACGGTCTGTATTTTCCGATTCGTATTTTTATAATGTAAATACATAGCCTTTCCTCTTTGAACAAGTGCTTTTTTTATTTTATTATATAGCATTTTTACAAGATTTGTCTACTTTTTCATCAGATTTGGCAAGCATATCTCCGCTTTTCAATCTATAATGACCACATAAAGAAAAGAAAGGAGAGAACAAATCATGAAAGAAAGAATGATTAAAAAAATCAAAGATTATATGCATGAAGTGATCGAATTTTATGCTGCGAATTATCTGTATCTCGAAGCAATGAACCGTCACTAAAAAAGGACCTGCGGGCTTGCAAGGTCCTTTTTTTGTATCTAAATTTATCATTTTGTAATGGATGATATTTTCTATTTTACAGAAAAGCTTACTTCCTCATAATCTCGCCAAAGATGCATTCTTGTAGGAGTCATCATCTGTTACTTCTTTGATCACTTTCAGGAATTTCGGCATATGATTCCCGATCGGCAATCTTTGGTCATCTTCATTTCAATACTTTACGATATCCCAAATATCCTGAAATCACACCGAACAAAATTCCTCCAAGAACATCTGTCGGATAATGTACATACAGGTATAACCTCGATATTGCGATCAGACATGCCAGCACAAGCGCAAATTTCCAAAGCTTCTTTTCACCTGCCAGGTACAAAGCTGTTACCGAAGCAAACGAAGCTGCCGTATGTCCGGACGGAAAAGAATAATCATGAAGCTTTGCTACCAGAAGGTGTACTCCTGTATTCACATCATACGGTCTTGTCCGTGCTACAAGATTTTTCAGGACAATATTGCAGAGTAATACATCTACTACTAAAGCAGCCACCATAACCACGCCGCTTTTTCTCGTTTTAGGAAGCAGAAGCAATACTATGCTCAACACAATCCATATAATTCCTGCATCCCCAAGTCTTGTAATAAATACCATGATTTTATCCAGAAAAGGCGTATGCAACGTCTGGATCCAATCCAAAATACTTAATTCAATGTTCATAAGTTTTTTCCTGCTTTCTTCATCAGTATTTTTACTTTTCTATAGAATAACATAGATTACTGAGAAAAAGTCATTTTAAAAAATATTTCTTGGTCAGTAACAGCATATTAACTTTTTTCTCATAGTTGCTTGTGATAAACTATAATTAAGTATCATGCGAATGCTTACAGGGAGGCAATATATGAATTATAAATTTATACCGGATTCCATTAAAATTGATGATAGTATTCCTTTAAATTACAGTTTAGACGAATTTTTAGAATTACAAATTTCTTACAAACAATCTTTTGAAAAAATTCTAACGGACATTGTTGATTTTGCATATTTTGACAATTGGGTAAAAAATAATATTAATGATTTACCTATAGTTAATGATAAAGAAGCAAATTTTTATCGTAAATTTTCAACCTTAAATAGTGATTATATATACTTAAGAAATAATATTCACATTGAAAAACTTGATTTTAAAGAATTAAATGAACTTAGAAGTAACGTCAATAAAGATTTTTTGCTTAGAACATATAAAAAAGTTTTGTTTGAAGATGGCAATTACACTTTCTTTGGTTCTGCTACAGAAATGAATTTAGTTGCATCCAAAAGCCTGGTTTTTGAATTTGCATTTGACGCAAAAGAATGTGTTACATTAGACATATACAACTTTTACAACCACTATAAAGAAAACATATTGGAATTTATTGCAAAACTAATAGCAGATGCTCTTAATTGTAATGTTTCGCTGCATAGATATTCAGCAATTCCTGAATTATTTTCTACCGAAGATAATAAAGAGAGCATAAAATCATCATATCTCGGATAGCCGGACTTGCCTATCCACCTGTCAGTATATGGTTCAATTATAGGATTCAAAATGATTTTATGAAAGAATAGATTCTCAGAAAAGAAGAATTGAAATTCGACGGTTTTCAATTCTTTTTTTCCATATCCATGCAGATTGATTACAGCATACAAAAAGTCCCTGCAAATATTACACATGCAACGATCGTGCCACTGAAAAATTCCTTCACTGTATGCCTTTTTTCAACTCAACAGATGCCCAGAATTCTGCCAGATATAACAGCAGACAGATTAGCGTCACATAGCTACTAAATTAGATATCAAAAGTTATAAGCATCTTTGTAGATATATCATATCAATAAGTTGAATACCACACTCAAATATTGGATGATCATAATGATCGATGAAGAAATTAGGGATGCAATGAGAGCGTGTAAAACCACATTTCTCATAAAACGGAACAGTCAATGCACTATCTCCTGTTCCTACTTGCATAACAGAGTATTTACCAGTATATCTGCGAATCAAAAAGTCAATTAGAGCTTTTCCGTATCCGCAGCCTTGATATTCTGGCTTTACTGCAATATTCTTGATTTCAAGAATCCTATTTCCCTCATTGGTAACGACGCACTCTGCTTTCACGCCATTATCATCAAGCACATACATGATTCCTTTTTCAAGATAGCGACGAATCATATCTTCCTGCTCATCTGCCAGAAATAATAAGTCTATATAATGCATCTTATCGTCAATGATCTCTTTGATTACCATATTTCGCCTCCATAACTTCTTCAGCCATTTCGATTAACGCTTTATTATATTCTACCCTATCACGCTCGCACCAAATGGCATGAAAGAGAGTCTTGCCATCTTGAAAAACTGCTTTCCAAATGGAATTCCGATAATTGTAATACACCATATGCGTCCTGCAAAAACCCAAGCCAGACCGCCCAGTAATCCTCCAAATATAAACCAAAGGATATTACCTATAGTTCTCATGACAACACCTCTCCTTATCCAATGTCTAATATTCTTTTGCAATTTTCTCTGTTACCATACCGGAACGACTGAAAGATTTGAGAGTCGCAGAAAAAAGAATATCATTACATGAATTGTCTGATGCTACTGGCATCCCGAGTTCCACACTCGGCAATTATGAGAAAGATAAAAATGTAGATATGTCACTTGGCAATCTACTGACGCTAGCAGACTTCTATCATGTAAGCACCGATTGCCCACTGCCTGAATCTTGTTGCAATCACTGATTTAATTCGGTATCCAAGAGATATAATCATATCTAAATTGTAATAAGTAACATTATATGTTTTTCCATCATCTGCAGTTGTTCGGAATTTCCGAACAACTGAATCCTTATCCAATTCCCCTTCTTCGAATATATGCTTTATATGTTCACTTATATTTGATTTACTGCATTGATATAATTCAGTAAGCTGCTGTTGTGTCAGCCACACTGTATCATCTTCTATTTTAACTTCTATATTTGTCTGCCCATCATCAGTCTGATATATAAGTATTTCCCCATATTCATCAGTTCCAATTTTATCTGCCATAAGCACCTCTCCAATCCATTACTTCTTAGTTATGAAATGTGAACACATATGTTCACTATTGTCTCAACCAAATCTTATCATCATTCCAACGTAAGCGCTTAATTTTTAGGTATGATAGAAAAATCCCCGACTACTTTTCAGTAGCCGGAGCACCTTGACAATTCACATATGAT
>OIZU01001765.1_pt1 | contig 10731 bp, 5 predicted proteins | sample 1588661 | NCBI WGS metagenome assembly OIZU01 (sample SAMN03283257) | human gut metagenome | biome: human-associated habitat; material: feces | host: Homo sapiens | place: USA | collected 2013 | reverse complement strand
TTTTTCTCCGTCAAATTCTACTGTCGGTGCTGCAACAAACTTTGCAAGCTTCTCACATACGCACTGTGCTCCGGCTGCCGGTCCCTGACATCCGTGCGGTGAAGAAAAGGATTTGTGCAGATTATAATGACACATATCAAATCCTGCATCTCGCGCTCTTGTAATTCCGAACAGTCCATTTAAGTTTGCCTGGTCATATACGCATAAGCCTCCAACTGCATGAACAATATCTACAAATTCTTTAATTTTCTCGTTGTAGATTCCGGTATCTTCCGGATTGGTGATCATAAGTGCGGCTGTATGTTCAGAAACGGCTGCTTTTAGAGCATCTATATCTGGCACACCGTTTTCATCTGGATATAAAGTGATTACCTTATATCCAAGCGTTGCAGCGGCACCTGGATTGCCCGGATGCGATAAAATGGTCGTAATAATCTCATTTCGCTGTTCACCCTCACCTCTGGATTCATGATAAGCACGAATTGTCTCTACATTTGCAAAGATTGCCTGAGTACCGCCTCCTGGCTGTAAGCTTACTTTATCCATACCCGAAATTGCCTTGATGTACTGCTCATCTCGATACATAATTTCCAGAATCCCCTGAATAGTCGACTCGTCCTGATATGGATGAACTTCGCTTAATTTTTCAGATCTCACCAATTGTTCGTGTATCTTCGGACTATACTTCATAGTACAGGTTCCAAGCCCGATATCAATATTAAAATCTGTTCCAATCGTCTCCTGAGATAATCTCATATAATGTCTGAGTACCTGCATCTGAGACATTTCCGGAAGCTTAGGTGCTTTTTTTCGAATCAGATTTTTAGGAAGCAGATTTTCTACAGTTCCTGTTGCTTTTGTAACTTTTTCATCTGCTTTTGGAACTAATATTCCTCGTTCACCTGGATTGCCAAGTTTCATAATTATAGGTTCGTCCCATCTTGCTTCGTGGAAATCCCGATTTGTCTTATAATATCCCATCACTATTCCCCCTTTACAATCCGCTTGAGGGCATCACGAAGATGCTCCATCTCTTCTAATGTCGTAATCTCTGATACACAATAAAGTGCACATTGCCCAAGCTCTGGGAAATCATGACTTAAGTCTTTTCCGCCAAATATGTTCTCTTTTAACAATTCTTTATTAATTTCTTCAACCGTCCTTCCAGTCTGGTTAAAATCTATTACAAACTCCTGAAACTTCGCATTCTCAAATCTCTTTGCCCGAACTTTCGGAATCTCATCTAAAATATCCTCCAGATATGCTGCATTCTGAATAATCGTCTCACCGAGTTCGTACATGCCCTGCGGCCCCATACTTGCCAGGTACACACCTGCCGTAATTGCCCAGAGACCTGTTTCTGTTCCAAAATACTCTTTTGCATTCTCACGGCTTCCATGAGAGCTTCGATAATTCATCGCTCTTCCCCATCCATATGTATCTTCTTTCTCTGTCTCTGTAATTCCGTACATATAAGTTGGAAATTGTTCTACCAGATCCATATTCTGATTACATGCAATAAATCCTGCCTGACCACCGCCGAACTGAATGTGCATTCCAAGAGGCTGTATATCTCCACATACAATATCAGCACCCTGATTTACCGGGCTCTCCATAATTCCAAGCGCTGCCACCTCTGTCTGTACAACACAATAAGCTCCTGCATCATGTGCCAGTTTTGCAATTTCTTCTCCTCTTGTCTCAAAGTTACCAAGATAAGTTGGATTTTCAAAAAATACAGCCGCAACATTTTTCTTTGCCAACTGTTCTTTCAACTCTTCCAGATCCATAAGTCCTGTCTCTGGTTCATAAGCTATTTTTCTTACTTCTGCCACATTTCTACAATACTGTACGACCTGTGAATATATTTCCGGATTCATAGTCTTCGGAACAAGAATCACTTTTCCAGCCATTCCTTTTTCTCTGACTGCTCTGACCGCCATACGAAGCGAAGATGCCACTGCCTGACCGCCGTCATAAGTTGTATAACTTACAACATCTGTGTCCAGAAGTTCTCCCATCATGCTTGTGTATTCAAAGATTGCCTGCATCTTACCATGATCAGAATATGTATCTCCGCAGTAAGCAGTCAGAAACTCACCTCTGGAATTTATCTCATCGCAAATTGCCGGCACCTGATGTTTGTAACACCCGGCTCCAAGAAAGCTCGTATATTCTTCCGTTGTAATATCACGATTCAAAATTCCCATCACATGTCTTTTCAGTTCATATTCACTTCTGATCGGTTCCGGAATATCTAATCGTTCTTTATACAACAATTCGTCTGGAATTATACTTTTGTAAATGTCTTCTACGCTGTTGATCCCCAATTCATCCAACATTGCCTTCTTATTCTCTGGTACACTATTAGGCATATATGGATGTACAAAACTGTTTTCCACAAGAATCACTCCTTTCATGGCAGTTCACTTATTGATTATCTAAATATTTTTATTTATTTCACCTACAACACATACATTAGTCTTCAAACAGTGATTTCGTCAAGTTATTTTGTTAATTATTTGATATTTTTGCAATATTTCACAAAAACCAAAATAAGAAGTCGACCATTTGTCGACTTCTTTAAATATTCCATAATATTCATCTTTACCAAAAGCTATTTGCAGACTTTTTCTTTATCCAACCTTGTAAATAGCAGAATCAGAATTTTTGAATATAATTTTATAATACCCCTTTAAATACTCATCTGCATCTGCATCGCCAGTATCTACATGCATCGGCTGCCCGCCAAGTCCTGCCAGTTTTTCTTTTGTTGCTACAATTTCAATCTGTTCTTTTCCTACTTTTCTGATTACCCGTGGACTAATCTGCTGATTTCCTCTTCCTAACAAAAAACCATTTCCACCAATACAGGTCACCAGAATTTTTATATGACTGTATGAATTGACACAGTCCCACAATTCTCTTTCATTCGCATCTCGAAGTATGATTTTACCATTTCTGATCACATCCACTCCACGGACAGTTCCATGTACGTTCTTTTTCCCAGTATCCTCCTGCTCGTCATTTTCACACAATAACTCTTTTATCTTCCAGGTCGTTCCTCCCGGGCCGATAATATAAACCCAGTCCTTTTCCATTCGCAAGATTGCTGCCCTCGCTATTATAGTTGCGGACTCGCCTGACCCCAGATCCAATTCTTTTGCCTTTTGTAAATGTTTTCCATCACTTAATACTTCCAAAAATCCGTACAATTGGGGGCTTACGTTTCTGGAATCTAAATCCTTCTCTTCAATATCAAGAACTTCCCTCATTTCATAAGACATCTCTTTTCCTTCAAGCCACCCTGCCAACATCTCACCTGCCTGATATGGATTACAGGCATAACACGCAGAATACATCTTCACTCCTGCCGGGATTCCAAGAACCGTCACATCCGTACCAACAGCTTCACAAATGTCCCTTGCAGTCCCATCTCCTCCGCAAAACATGAGAAGATCCACTCCCTGTTCTTTCATAATTTGTGCACAAAGCTTCGTATCTTCTGCGCTGCTTGTATGGGCTTTGGGACATAACACCACATCACATGGAATTTTAAGTTTCTCAAGCAAAGCTTCTCCCATATCCCCTGGTGCACTTAGGATTGAAAAATTTTTTTCTCCCACCAATCCTTTATCTCCTGCAACTAAACTTGCGGTAAGATCTGCAATTTTGCTCATACAGCTTTCTGCTCTCTTGGGGGCTGTTCTTTCACAGCCTTCCAGCAAAAGCTTTTCTATTTTTTTGTAATTGTCACTTCCTTTTAGACCGGCTTTTCCACCAATTCCAGCATATGGATTTAGAATAAAACCTATTTTCTTTTTCTTAGTCTCCATCTTTTCCCCTGTGTTGTTGCTGTTTTATGTAAACTTTTTTATTGCTATATAATCTTAAAACTTTCTTTTATCGTTTTTATGTTATCAAATAAACAAATCAAGAATAATCTTTACAACAAAAACTCACTCATAACATAGTTGCTGACATCGATTCCACGATCTGTAAGTTTCACAAAGTCTTCTCCATCTTCCAGAAGTCCTTTCTGTTCCATGTCTCTTATCACATTTCCATAAACGTTCTCCATGCTCTCACCATACATCTTAAGAAATTTTATTTTTGATACACCTTTCATCATACGCAGGCCAAGGAACATCGTCTCTTCCATCTGTGCAGATACAGTTAACTTTTCCGGCTCTTCTCCATAATTAAATCTACTGTTATTGATCAGTGATGCAGCTCCGGTTCCAATTCCCAGATATTCTGTTCGCTCCCAGTATCCGATATTATGTCTGCAAGCATATCCAGGCTTTGCATAATTAGAAATCTCATATCTTTCATATCCGTATTTCGAAAGTATTTCTTTCGTTCTCCAATACATCTTACGCTCTGTCTCTTCATCAGGTAATTCGTCTGCATGACGCCCTTCCCCATACTCCTCATAAAATGGAGTACCTTCCTCCACGATCAGACTATATGCAGAAATGTGTTCCGGGGCAAGCTCTGCCACTGTTTTTAAGTTTTCCTCCCAGTCAGTAAGACTTTGTCCCGGAATTGCTGACATCAGATCAACATTAATATTCTCAAATCCTTCTGCTCTTGCCATATGATATGTTTCAAGAAATTCTTCATATGTATGAATACGACCCAGTATCTGAAGTTCTCTATTTTTTGTAGATTGCAGGCCAATGCTTAATCGGTTAATTCCACATTTTTTATAACCGGAAAGCTTTTCCCTGTCTACAGTTCCTGGATTCATCTCAACTGTGATCTCTGCATTTTCTTCTACAACAAATGTATCACGGACTGCTGAAAATATCTGCTGCATCTGAAAAGCTGTCAAAGTAGAAGGCGTTCCCCCACCGACAAAGATACTGATAACACGGCAAGCCTTCGCCAGGTACGCGTATGAGCGAATATCCTGACAAAGGCTTTTCACATAAGATTCCCTCTCATCCGCCGTTGACGGACCTGAGAGGAAATCGCAATATTTACATTTTTTTTTACAAAATGGTATATGAATATATAATTCTAATAATCTCATTATTTGTCATCCAACTTCAGTACACTCATAAATGCTTTCTGAGGAATCTCTACGTTACCAACCTGACGCATACGCTTCTTTCCTTCTTTCTGTTTTTCAAGAAGCTTTCTCTTACGGCTGATATCACCACCGTAACATTTTGCAAGCACATCTTTTCGCATTGCTCTTACAGTCTCACGGGCAATAATCTTTCCACCAATAGCCGCCTGAATCGGGATTTCAAAGAGCTGTCTTGGAATCTCTTCTTTAAGCTTCTCGCACATCTTTCTTCCACGTTCATATGCAGTATCTGCATGGACGATAAAGGAAAGAGCGTCTACTTCTTCTTTATTGACCAGAATATCCAGTTTCACAAGTTCAGATCTCTGGTATCCGTCCATCTCATAATCAAAAGAAGCATATCCTCTGGATCTGGACTTCAATGCATCAAAGAAATCGTAGATAATCTCGTTGAGCGGCAGTCTGTAATGCAGAACTGCACGGGTCTCTTCAATATATTCCATGCCAAGATACTCTCCTCGTCTCTCCTGACATAGATCCATAATCGTACCGATAAATTCGGATGTTACCATAATCTCAGCCTTTACCATCGGCTCTTCCATATATTCAATCTCAGAAGGATCCGGAAGATTAGACGGGTTTGTCAGTTCTATGACATCTCCGTTCGTCTTGTATACTTTATAAATAACTCCCGGTGCTGTTGTAACAAGGTCAAGATTATACTCTCTCTCCAGACGCTCCTGAATAATCTCCAGATGGAGAAGTCCCAAAAAGCCACAGCGAAATCCAAATCCAAGAGCAATGGAAGTCTCCGGCTCAAACTGCAGGGACGCATCATTTAATTGAAGCTTCTCAAGAGCATCCCGAAGATCCGGATACTTTGCCCCATCCGCAGGATACAGTCCACAGTAAACCATCGGATTCACTTTCTTATATCCCGGCAACGGCTCCTCGCAAGGATTCGCTGCATCTGTGATCGTATCTCCTACACGGGTATCTCCGACATTCTTCAAGCTGGCAGTAATATAGCCTACCATACCTGCTTCCAGCTCATCACATGGAATGAATTGTCCGGCTCCAAAATATCCGACTTCAACGACATCTGCCTCTGCTCCTGTCGCCATCATACGGATCTTCGTACCTTTTCTCACGGTACCTTCACGGAGTCTGCAAAATACGATAACCCCTTTATAAGAATCATATAGTGAATCAAAAATCAATGCCTTCAATGGTGCTTTCGGATCTCCGCCCGGTGCCGGGATCTTTTCCACGATCTGCTCCAGAACCTGATCTACATTCAGCCCTGTCTTTGCAGAAATAAGTGGCGCATCATGTGCCTCGATTCCAATTATATCTTCAATCTCTTCAATGACACGGTCCGGCTCTGCACTTGGAAGATCAATCTTATTAATAACCGGCATTACATCCAGATCATGATCCAACGCCAGATATACATTGGCCAGTGTCTGAGCCTCTACTCCCTGAGCTGCGTCTACGACCAGAATCGCGCCGTCACACGCTGCCAGACTTCTTGATACTTCATAGTTAAAATCTACATGTCCCGGTGTGTCGATCAGGTTAAAGATATACTCTTCTCCGTCTTTTGCCTTATATACTGTACGGACTGTCTGAGCCTTGATCGTGATTCCGCGCTCGCGCTCCAGATCCATATTGTCAAGCACCTGTGCCTGCATCTCGCGGCTCGTCAGAAGCCCTGTCTGTTCAATGATACGGTCTGCCAATGTTGATTTACCATGGTCAATATGAGCCACAATACAAAAATTGCGAATTTTACTTTGATCTATTCCTGCCACTTATCTTCTACCTCTTTATCTCTTTATCTTAAACTTTTTTCTATTATAATGATGTTGGAGTCAAAAGCCCCAACTATGATACCTGCAGATTGTTCGTGCGATGCACTCCCACAATGCTAATGCGCTACTTCTTTGGTGCACTATACTTCACAATGAACAACTCTACACTCATTGTATCACTGAGCCGTCCGGTCTTTACAGCTTCTTCTGTATCTGCCGCTTCTTCCATGATACCTTTTAGTTCTCTCATTGTAAAGCTTCTGCTCTGTTGCATGTATTTTCCTGCCACAAATGGATGAAGTCCCGCTTTTTTTGCGATGGTGCTTTTGTCTGCTCCCTGGTTCATCAGATCTTTCACCTGCAAAAGCAGACGGAATTGTCTCGCCAGCAAATATAAAATCCTCATCGGAGGTTCTTTTAACGCCAACAGATCATAATAATAATCCAAAGCTTTCCTTTGCTGCCTTGTTGCAACTGCTTCAATCATATCAAAAATCTTATTCGTGATCTGCGTCGTACAGATTGCATCAATATCCGCCACCGTAATCTCATTTCTTCCAAGCGTATAAGAAAACAGCTTTTCCATCTCCCGCTCCAGATTCTCCATGTCGGTTCCAGTTCGGGACAACATGTATTCTGCAGTGGACTGCTTAATCTGCCTGCCTTCACGCTTTATATTACCAGCAAGCCACAAAAGCAATGTCTTCTCATCCTGTCTTCCAAGCTCGACCACTCTTCCAGTATCCTTTACAGCCTTATACATCTTACTCCGCTTGTCAACTTCACTCTCCACAAATACAAAGCAGACCGTTTCCGGCATGCTCTTAATATAATCTGCAAACTTTGCATCTGCATTCTTAAATAAGCCAGAATCTTCAATCACAATGAGACGCTTTTCTGCAAAAAATGGCATTGTCTCTGCCAGATCTATAATCTCCGGTACATTGATCCCCTTGCCTTCATAATGCGCATAGTTCACTGTATCACCTTCCGGAAGCACAGCTTTTGTCAATCTGTCACGGTACTGCTTTTTCAGATAGGCCTCTTCTCCATACAAAAGATATGCCTGCTTGATATTCCCTGTTTTCAAATCTTCATTCAGATTCTTCATAAGCTGTCGTTTCGCTCCCTTCCTTAAGAGTATACTGAATTTTCCCACCGAATTCAACCGTGATTTCAATTCCTCCACAATTTGCCGTAGCTAAGATCCGGCTGCCGGTTTTTTCTAATCTTTCGATAGTTTCTCTGTGCGGATGCCCATATGAATTCTCTATCCCAGCCGATATGATGGTGTACTTTGGTCTGACTTTCTGAAGAAATGTTTCAGAAGAGGAATTTCTGGAACCATGATGTGCCGCCTTCAATACCTCAAATGCTTTTTCAGGACAATATTTTTCTATAGATTCACAAAGTTTTTCTTCCCCTATACCTTCCACATCCCCGGTAAATAAAAAATCAAATTCCCGGTAACTGACAGATAAAACCATGGAAGCTCCATTACCAGTTTCTCCGGAATAATCACTCCCCGGACAAAGACAGAGGATTTTCATTCCCTGTTTTTCAATCTCCTGTCCTTGCTCCATAACCGCTACCTGCACTCCATTTTCTATTGCATATATTGCTAATTTTTTCAGGCTTTCGTCCCAGACACTTTCTTTTGGAAATACAAGCGTTTTAATCTTCACACCGATTTTCTGCCTCGATATCATTTCTTCAATTCCGTTCGTATGGTCACTGTCACCATGGGAAATGAACACATAATCCAGTGTTCCGACTCCTTTCGATAACAGATATGGCTCGATCCTGTACTGCCCGACATTCTTCACATCACTGCTCCCTCCGTCAATCATACAGGTCATACCTCCGGGACTCTTTAAAAATATTCCATCACCTTGACCCACATCCAACACCGTCACTTGCATCTGCGACAAACTATCAAAACGGTGAAGCAGAACAAATAATCCCAAAGCACATAACATTCCTGTCAATATATTTCCACGTTTTCTTTGTTTTTCAAATTCCTGTTCTTCATTGCGTTCCTGCCCTTTCGCATACTCTTTTTTCTGAGTATGTTTCTTTTCATAGTAGTATATAACATATATGCCCACTACGCAGCCGTAGTAGAACAATATCTGCCAGATCTTAATTCTTCCAATAACGACTCTTGCCCCAGGAAGTTCCAAAAAAAACTCACAGCATCTTTCATAAATCGTCAGAATAAAGCCACAGATTCCCAGCATACACTTTCCTGGAATCTTGAACATACCAGAGCACAACATACATATAAAACTTCCAGTAATTCCCAGGCTCAGCAAAATTGTCATGAGCGGAATTACAAGCAGATTTAAAAATGTTGCATAGAGTGGAAATTCATAAAAAAAATACAGAACAACAGGTAAAAGAAATAATTGCATTTCTATGTTGCTTATTATCATGCTTTTTATTTGTATTATCCAAGCCTTATTTTCTCTGTTTTTCTGAATGTCTATCTCTGTTCTTGTTTTTGCTTTCTCCATCTGTCCGGCTGGCATTATAACCACCACTGCAAATACTGCCAAAAATGACAGCCAGAACGCCCCGTCGTAAATACTGAGCGGCCGCCAGATGAGTACTACTGCCGCTGCCACAGAAAGTGCCGTCACACTGTCATAATGTCTCCCCGCGATTTCTGCACCTACCCGGAACAAATACATAATACCGGCACGGATCACAGATACTGTAACCCCAATCATCAATACATAAAGAAAGAAAAAGAATATGCCTCCGATTCCTCCTATCGTATAACTTCCTGTCAGTTTTCTAAGTAACTGATAAATTCCGATCCCGATTACCGACAGGTGCAAACCGGAAATTGCCAATATATGTCCGATTCCGTTCACCTGATATAGTTTTTTTATCTCTGTGTCCATCTGGGATTTTTCTCCAAGAAGTATAGTGCTTAAAATACTGCCGTTTTTCTCTCCCGCTTCACTCAGTAATGTATTTCTACAATGTACTCGTATATTCTCCAATACATTTTGTATCCGTTTTACTGTGTGGTCTGTTATTCTTAAAGTTTCACTCCATACTTTTCCGTGAATATTCTGCCTTTGATAATAGGCTTTCTGATTAAAATTCCCCGGATTACGCGCAGTTTCAAAAAAACTAAGCTTCCCTTCCGCCTCCACCTCATTTCCTATCTGTATCTTATTTTTCTTCTCATCATAAATGAGCATTCTGGGTTCTTTTATTAACGATTGCTGACTTTGTTGATTTTGTTGACTCTGTTGATCTTTCTGAAAATAGACAGAACATTTTTTCAGATATAATATCTGATACTTTTCTTTTTCTTCTTTTTTATATACCTGGCCCCTGACAATCAGCCAATCATCTTTTTCTCCATATTGTTCAACAGGAGAAGGGCGAAGCTCTGACACGAACTTCGCACCTGCCCCGGCTGTCAGGATTCCGATTAAAATTGCGATCACCAGGCATAAACTGCATAGTGGTCTGTTTTTCAAATGATTAGTCCTCCACAATATCTTCCCGCTCTGTAAGCGGCTGGCTAAGATCCACCTGATCCTGATACTTAAGATTTGAATCTCCATTAACCAGAATCTGTACTTTTGATGCACTTCCTCCTCGAATTATAGAATTTACGATAGAATAAATAGTAACTTCCGGCTGTATATCTGTCATATTCAAAAATCCATTATCAAAATTCACATAACATACATCATCTTTCACAGACACACCCAAAAGTACCGTATCCATAGGAATGACCTTTTTATAAGTTTCTGCAAAAGGTCCTTTCATCAGTTCTTCTACAATCAACTTCTCTTTCAATGTATTGCTGTTGTACCGGACATGTTCTGTCTCAGTCACAAGCTTATCTCCCTC
>OIZU01001764.1_pt1 | contig 10731 bp, 9 predicted proteins | sample 1588661 | NCBI WGS metagenome assembly OIZU01 (sample SAMN03283257) | human gut metagenome | biome: human-associated habitat; material: feces | host: Homo sapiens | place: USA | collected 2013 | reverse complement strand
GGCAGATGCGGCCAATGTTTTACCAAAACTGACGCCTTTTTTTGCAAGAGAAACCCTCGTATAGACTATACGAGGGTCTTTCTTATTTCTTCAAATGCTCATAAACAAGTTTGGCATTTTGAAGGCCAATCCGATAATCGAGACGAATCAGGCGAATCGCTTCCATCTCTGGTTCTTTGAGGTACTTCTCTCTTTGTTCCTTGGAAATACTACCTGGTTTTAGAAGATAGTGAGTGAATTGATTTCTGACTTTATTGAGCTCAACTTGAAGGGTGAAATAGAGTACAAATAAGACAATAACAACTCCCATCAGGATCAGATCGTTTGACATGGTGTATGCTCCCTTTTTCTGTTCTTTTCTTTATTTTACAGCTTTCAAGAAAGAAAAACAAGGTTAAATTTGCATTTAGACCTTGTTTGTCCTTATTTCATCATACCGGCCTGGAGGTCATACATTTTCTTATACGTTCCTCCTAGAGCAATGAGTTGATCGTGATTGCCCGATTCGATGATTTTTCCTTTATCGAGAACATAGATGCAATCGGCATCTTGGATGGTAGAAAGACGATGGGCAATGGCAATGGTTGTCCGCCCTTGGCGCATCTTCTTCAGAGAATTTTGGATCATCTCTTCCGTCTCTTGGTCGATATTGGCAGTTGCCTCATCCAAAATGAGGATCTTAGGCTGGGCAGCAATCGTTCGAGCAAAAGCCAGAAGCTGACGCTGACCGGTCGATAAGGTAGAACCCCGCTCTGTTACCGGATGATCATAGCCACCGGTTAGACTCTCAATAAAGTCTGCTACATCCACAAATGCAGCAGCTTGTCGGATTTCCTCATCTGTCAGTTCTTCATGGTACATCCGGATATTAGAAGCAATGGTTCCATGATAGAGGAAAGGCTCTTGCAATACTAGACCAATGGACTTGCGCAAGGCTTCCTGGCTGTAGTCCTTGATATCCTGTCCATCAATCAAGATCTGGCCACGATCAAATTCATAAAAGCGCATGAAGAGATTGATAATAGAGGATTTACCAGAACCAGTATGACCAACAAAAGCGATGGTTTGTCCGTTTTTGACCTCAAAGGAGATCTCTTTTAGGACATCCCGTTTGCCATCATAAGAAAAAGATACATGCTCAAAACGAATATCCCCCCGCTCGATTTCTTTTAGGCTACCAGCTTGCTTGGGCTCATAGTCATCTCGATCCATCATTTCAAAAGCACGCCCTGCAGAAATGGTTGAGGTCTGCAAGGTTGCAAAATTTTGGGTGACATCAATCAAGGGCTGGAAAAGCTGGCTAACATACTGGATAAAGGCATAGATAAGACCTGCTGTAAAGCCTGAGGACTGCCAATTTAGGCCGAAAAAGGTTAGAATAACCGCATAAGCCAGGACCTGTAACAGGGTCATAGCTGGCCTCAAAAAGAGGGAATTGACATCTACAGATCGGTTGGCATAATCCAAATGCTCCCCATTAATCCGTTCGAATTCATCCGTCAAGCGCTTTTCTTGACGAAAGGCCTGCACGATCCGCATTCCTTCAATGGATTCCGATAATTTCACATTGATATCTGATAATTTTTGTCGGGTCATCTTGACCAAGCGATTGGATAACTTGCGATAGAGACGGATGGAAAACCAAATGATGGGAAGAAAAGGCAGGATCCAAATGGTCAAATGCCAGTCCAAGCTAAACATGGTTACTAGGGTGACTAGAAAGAGTAAAAAGGATGAAACCAGGCTTGAAAAGACCGTAGAAAACATATCTGCGACTGCCTGGGTATCATTGGTCACACGCGAAACAATCGAACCTGCTGCTGTCTGGTCATAAAAGGACATACCCAGCCTTTGAAGATTTTGGAAAATATCTAGACGGATGTCTCTTACGATAGAATTGGATACACGCGCAAAGGTTAACTGGCTCAGGTAAGTTGCCAGCACGCGCCCAATGAATAACCCATAGTAGAGAATCAAAAACTGAAAAGCTGTCAGAACTGGTGAGTCTGTTTCTGTTGGATCCACTAGGTGGTCAATATACCAGCGGGCTGCAAGAGGGATCGCCGTCAATAACAGACTAGTTAGGAAGGTAAAGGCTAAGGCTAGGGCTGTTAGCCATTTATAACGCCACATGTAAGTCAAGAGCCGCTTCATAACATGAGCTTCAGATGTTTTCATTCAGCTTTCCCTCCATTTCTTCTGATAATTGTTGGGCTTGGTAGGTTTCATAGTACCAACCTTTTTGAGCCATTAATTCCTCGTGATTTCCTCGCTCCTTGATCTGTCCATTCTCCATTACCAGAATCAAATCCGCATGAACGATCGCTGATAGGCGATGGGCTGTGATGATCGTTGTTTTCCCCTTGCGTTCCTGCTTCATATTTTCAATGATTTGGTGCTCCGTTTTAGCATCTACTGCAGACAGGGAATCATCCAAGATTAAGATCTCAGGATTCATGACCAAAGCACGACTCATGGCAATCCGTTGCTTTTGCCCGCCAGAAAGAGTAACCCCTCTCTCTCCCAGCACTGTCTCCATCTGGTCTGGCATGGCCAGAATATCCTCATAGACTCCACAAGTTCTCAGAGCCTTCATCACCTCTTCTTCCTCGATCTGTGGATCTGAAAAAGCGACATTCTCGCGAATGGTCATGGCAAAGAGGATCTGATCTTGGGGAACATAACCTATCAAACTACGAAGATCTTCTAAACGATAATCTTTGATGGAGATTCCATTGAGCAAAATATCTCCCTGCTCCAAGTCATGCTCCCTAAGCAAGAGACGCAACAAGGTAGTCTTTCCAGATCCAGTTGGCCCCACAATCCCAAGGGTTTGCCCTTTTTCTAAATGAAAGGCAAGCTTTTCAAGGACAGGCTCTTTCTCATAGGCGAATTCTTTAATGTCATATTCCAGATTGCCGTTTTGAATGACTGTGACTGGTTGACTCGGATCTTGGATATCAGGTATTTCTGCTAAAAGTGTCTCAATCCGATCATAGGAGACGCTAGCACGCTGACTAATATTAAACAAGAAGCCCATGGCTTGAAGGGGCCAGACGAGCATATTGAGATAGGTAATAAAGGTTACGATTTGTCCAACCGTCAGGCTCCCTTCCTGAACAAATAGCCCCCCGAAGTAGAGCGTCAAGACATAGGAGAGACCGACAAAAAGAAGAGTGGTCGGATCAAACAAAGCATTGTAACCGGCTGAAGTCATATTCTTTGAAAAGACCATTTGATTGGTTTTTTCAAAAGCCTGAATCTCATCTGCCTGAAAGCCAAAGGATTTGGTCACTTTGACTCCTGATACGGATTCCTGGACAAAGTTGTTCAGCTCTGAGAAGCCTTCTTGGGCCTCTTTGAAGGCTTTGTGGTTTTTGCGTCCAATGGCGGAAGTCACTACCACCATAACCGGTAGAGGCAAAATAGCCAAGAGGGTTAAGCGCCAATCAATCATGAAAAACATGCTGACTAGGGTCACCAAGGCTGTCACAGAAGCATCTACAGCAGACATAACACCGCCACCAGCAAACATAGTCACCGCATTGATATCATTGGTGGCATGGGCCATGAGATCCCCTGTGCGATAACGCTGATAAAAAGACGGAGACATGAGCGTAAATTGCTGAAACAAACGGTAACGCAAGATTCGAGCCAACTTATTAGCCGTTCCAAAAATATAGCGTCTCCAGACAAAACGAAGGCCATACATGGCTAGAGCTGCGAGGACCAAAAGGGCAATATCCATAACTAACTGCCCCAGTGTCAGCTTTCTTTTATCGATCAAATCGATCACAAGGCCCATGATTCTTGGAGGAATGAGATTTAAAAAGCTAACCAAGATCAAGGACCCTATCCCGATCAAGTATCGCTTCTTCTCTAAATTAAAAAACCAAGATAATTTCCTCAACAGATTCATCTTATTTCCCCTTTTTTGTGAGTTGCCAACTACTATCCACTAGAGCAAACAACTCCTCATCAGCAATTGTTCCATCTAAGGGGATACTCACCCAATATTTTTTATTCATATGAAAAGCTGGATAAATCCCTTTCTGCTGGATGAAATGGGCTACTTGATCAGACTTAACATTCAAAACTTCTATTTTCCCAGACTTGCCAGCATCTAGTTTTTTCCAATCAATGGTCATAAAGACACCATACCACTTGAGGGTGTCTTGGTGGCGAATGGCACCCGATTCCGGAGATCTCTCCCACAAATACTCAATCGTTCCCTGATAGTGCAGGGAGATATAGGACATGAGACGCTTGGCTTGAGGATAAAGAAATTCTTCTACCTCAAAACAAGCTTGGCGAATCCTTGCAAGACTTTCCTGACAAGCTTCTCTGACTTGGCCAACGAAATTTCCTTGTAGCTGTTCCTGATGGATCTGGATATACTCGTCCCCTGTATCCTGATCATAGACCTGAAAAGATATCTTCTGGTCGCAGACACGGACCTTTAAGAGAAAAGAGTCCGATAAGACGGGACACTGGTACTCATAGCCTGCCCCTCTCTTTTCAAATCCGTAAGCCAATCCCTTTTCTGGCTGAAAGGTGTATCGGTCAAAATAATGCTCTAAAAACATTTTCTCTCCCTTATTCATTTTTGCACTAGAAGAGGCTGGAAACAACGTCCCCAACCTTGATAACGGATCCTCAAAACTACTTCAAGCAGTGATCGTTTCTTTTTTAAAACACGATGCGCGTGCCATGCAGTTGACAAACACCCAATTGCTCCAAAAAGAGCTGACGATTGTCAAGGGTCACACCCCCACCTGGCAGGATCTGAATCTTTCCCTTAGCCGCATCTAATAAACGATGATAGTGTGCAAAACGTTGCTCTAGTGGGTCACCTGGACTTCCAGCTCGTGTTAAAATGCGGGCTACACCCTGATCAGAAAGCCACTCAATCGCTTCTAGCTGATCTGTATGAGCTAACTCATCAAAGGCCATATGAAAGACCACCTCTGCCTCTCCACAGGCTGCTAGTAAAAGCTGCATGATCCTCTGGTCCAACTTTCGATCGCTCGTCAGCGCTCCCAGCACAAAACAAGTAACCCCTATTTCTTTCGCAGCACGAATATCCGTCAGCATAGCTTCGACTTCCAGATCAGTGTAGACAAAATCGCCACCACGGGGCCGGATAATGACACATAGATCCACGGACTTCTCTCTTGTCAGTTTGATTGCTTCATTGATCACACCTATACTCGGTGTGGTCCCGCCTACTGCCAGGTTGTCGCACAGTTCAATGCGACCTGCCCCAGCAGCAATCGCCTTATCAATAAAAGTTAAATTTTCTGCACAAAATTCAAAGACAAGCATGACAACTCCATTTTCAAAGACTTAAAACAAGGATATACTAACAGTTACCTTAGCATTGCCATTTTCCACTCTCGCTTTTGAGATACTATAGCCTGCTTGAGGGATCTCAAGGGTGATTTGATCACCATTCACTGTAAAGCCGCCTCCATTTTGATTGGATTGATCCTTCAAATAGTTGATAACCAAGAATTTTGGAATGGGCATTTTCCCTAATTTAGCACCGGTCACGGTCAAATTCATGACATTGTTTTCGACTTGACCAGTCATGGTTAAATCTAGATAGCTATCAACTGGCCCTAATGATACAGGAACTTTGACGTGAAGGTCATTGCCATCCATTCCTAGGGCCATCTTTTGATAGTCAGAATTGTCAAGGGCGGATCCAGCACTTGTTTTGACGACCTGACTCAATTGCACAGAATTGAGACTTAGCTCAGTTGAGAGCCCTTCGGTGCTCACAGAAGCGTTTGAAACTGCATTTTGAGCCAGCTCAATCAAAGAACTCCCTGCCTGCACATTTCTCAGCTGCTCCCCTTCAGGAATAGATCCAGGAACCAACAAGATCACTAATAACATAAATAAAACGATCACCATGCCAATCAGGCGTCTCATCCACTTAAACATCTGCTCCTCCAATACGTGAAAAGTTGTATTCTTATTGTACCCTAAATCTAAAGAAATTGCGACTAAGAGGGGCCTTTACAAAGCAAAAGAGAGCGTGGGACAGAAATCGGTAATTCGTTAGAATTCGATTTCGTCGTCCCACCTCCGCACAGTTGAGTAGGGCTGTAAAAGCTGATGAAATCAGCGTAGTAGAGCCCACTCAACCACTGCGTCTTACTCGACAATCCAAAAACAATTGAGAGGCTAGGACTTTTATCCCAACCTCTCTCTGTGCATTATTTCGATTTAATGTAGTTAACACCATCTGCTTTAGGCGCAACTGCTTGTCCGAAGAAGGCTGCCAAGACAACCATGGTCAAGACGTAAGGCGCAATTTGCAAGTAGATGGATGGGATACCTTTAAGCAAAGGCAATTGATTCCCGATAACAGCCAAACTTTGTGAAGCTCCAAAGAAGAGACTAGCCAGCATGGCACCGATTGGGTTCCATTTCCCGAAAATCATAGCTGCGAGGGCAATGAACCCAGGACCAACAATAGTAGTCACCGCAAAGTTAACGGAAATAGATTGAGCGTATATGGCTCCTCCAATACCAGCTAGGGCACCTGAGATCATCACTCCTAAGTAGCGCATTCTATATACATTGATTCCCAATGTATCTGCTGCTTGTGGGTGTTCACCAACTGAACGAAGACGCAATCCAAATTTCGTCTTGAACATGATAAACCAAGCAAAGAATGAGAAGAGAATCGCAACCCAACCAATGATGCTGGCATTGTTGAAGAAGATATCTCCAATCACCGGAATTTTAGATAAGACCGGAATGGATGTTTTCCCGAAGGCAACTTTGATATTATCAGTTTGTCCCTTGTTGTACATCGCTTTAACAAGGAAGACCGCAAGTGGAGGTGCCATCAAGTTCAATACTGTACCTGAGACGATATGGTCAGCACGGAAATGAATGGTTGCCACCGCGTGAATCAAGGAGAAGAGTACTCCAATCCCTGCAGCAACGATCAAGGACAACCATGGTGTCAAACTTCCTAACTCAGGCTCAAAAGTCAAGTTAAAGATAATACCTGAGAAGGCTCCCATAACCATGATTCCTTCCAGACCAACGTTAACAACCCCAGCGTGTTCTGAGTATGCTCCTCCGATACTTGTGAAGATCAGCGGCGCTGCATACACAATCATAGAGGAAACAAGAATACTTAAAATCGTTACAATACTCATTAGTTTGCTCCTCCTTTTTTAGCTGAACGCATCGAGATCATCTTTTCAATAATGTAGTGAGCACATACGAAGAAGATAATGGATGCTGTCACAATTTGAACGACTTCTTCAGGGATGGCAGCTGGCTTCATACCAACTCCCCCAATTTGAAGTGCTCCAAACAAGAAGGCAGCAAATGGAATACCAATTGGTGAATTCATCGCAAGAAGGGCAACGGCCATTCCGTTAAATCCAACACTCATTGAGCTGGTTTGAACGTAGACATTTGAGTAAATACCTAGACCTTCTGCTACCCCACCGATACCAGCAAGAGCACCAGAAATGATCATAGAAAGGATAATGGTCCGTTTTGCAGACATCCCAGCATATTCTGCCGCATTCGCATTGAGACCAACGGCACGGATTTCAAAACCAAGTGTTGTTTTCTTCATCAAGAACCAGATGACCACCACTGCGATGATGGCAAAGAAGATCCCGATGTTCATTTGTGATTTGTCCGTCAAATTACGCAACCACTCCGTCTGGTAGACAGCGTTGGCTCCCACATCAATGGTTGAGTCCTTGTTTTCCATCAAGGAAGCTGGGAAGCTATGAATCAAGGCATTCCCACCATAGAGAACAATGTAGTTCATCATAATGGTGATGATGACCTCACTGGTTCCGAGATAGGCACGAAGGAAACCAGGAATCGCTCCAATAAATCCACCTGCGATAGCCGCAATCAAAACGGTCATCGGAATCATCAGTAAGCGAGGCATATTTGGGAAGGAAAGGGCAAACCAAGTCGCCATGATCCATCCTGCAAAAGCCTGACCAGGAAGTCCAACGTTAAAGAAGCCGGCCCGGCTAGCTACCGAAAATCCAAGAGCAACTAAAATCAGTGGCCCCATAGCACGGGAAATATTACCCCAACTCTTAATCGAACCAAAGGCTTTCTTAAACAGCAATTCATATCCCCAAAGGGCATCATAGCTGAAGGCCCACATAATAATGGCACCTAAGACCAGTCCTAAAAGGACAGACACCAATGGAACGGCAATTTGTTTTAAATTCTTATTCATTTGATGCTCCCTCCTTTACTTGTCCTCCTGCCATGAGGATTCCAAGTTCTTGCTTATTCGTTGTTTCAGGGGTTACGATCCCTTGGATCTTCCCATCATGAATAACCGCAATACGGTCAGAAACATTCAAAATTTCATCTAATTCAAAGCTGACAACCAGAACGGCTTTCCCATTATCCCGTTCTTGGATCAAGCGTTTGTGTATATATTCGATCGCTCCAACGTCCAATCCACGAGTTGGCTGGCTGACGATCAAAAGATCTGGATCGCGATCGATTTCGCGAGCGATAATGGCTTTTTGCTGGTTCCCTCCAGAGAGAGCCTTAGCAGGTACCACTTCACTGGCTGCACGAACGTCAAATTCTTCCATGAGTTTGCGAGCGTGACTATTTATTTGATTATAATCAAGAAAACCATATTTGCTCATTGGTGGTTTGTAGTAGGTTTGCAAAGCAATATTTTCGGCTACTGTCATTTCCAAAACAAGTCCGTCCCGATGTCTGTCTTCTGGAACATGCCCAACAGATTGTTCTGTGATTTTACGAGGACGTTGGTTGGTAATATCTTTATTGTGGAGTTTGATAGAACCGGAATCAACCTTTGTCAAACCAGTAATAGCTTTCACTAATTCTGTTTGACCATTTCCATCAATTCCGGCAACCCCTACAATCTCACCGGCACGAACATCAAGTGATAATCCTTTAACTTTTAGAGAACCGCGACTTTCTTTGATATTTAAGTCCTTAATTTCGAGGACAATATCTTTAGGTTGAGCGGGAGCTTTTTCGGTGATGAATGAAACTGAGCGTCCGACCATTAATTCTGCAAGTTCTTGGTTCGTTTTGTCACCAAGTTCAACAGTATCAATTGATTTACCACGACGAATAACTGTGATACGGTCAGATACCGCACGGATTTCATCCAATTTATGTGTGATGAGGATGATTGACTTGCCTTCTTTAATTAAATTCTTCATGATTTGCATCAATTCAGAAATTTCAGCTGGAGTCAAAACCGCTGTTGGTTCATCAAAAATTAAGATATCAGCTCCACGATAGAGTGTTTTTAAGATTTCAACCCTTTGTTGCTGACCGACAGAAATATCACGGATGAGCGCATCAGGTTCAACAGAAAGACCATAACGCTCAGAAAGTTCAAGTATTTTTTTCTTAGCAGTCTTTAAATCGAGATTGATTCCTTTAGTAACTTCATTACCAAGGATGATGTTTTCAGTAACTGTGAAGGCGTCAACTAACATGAAGTGTTGGTGAACCATTCCGATACCGAGGTTTGCTGCTTTAGACGGAGAGTCGATATTTTCGAGCTTTCCCTTAACGTGGACTTCACCTTCGCTAGGCTCGAGGAGTCCTGAGAGAATGTTCATCAAGGTTGACTTACCGGCTCCATTTTCGCCGAGCAAAGCATGAATCTCACCTTTCTTCAACTCAAGATTGACTTTGTCGTTAGCGACAAAATCACCAAAACGTTTGGTGACATCAATCATTTGAATGACAGTTTCATTTGCCATATTGGCTCCTTCTTATAAAATAATATAATAATGTAAATTGTAAAAATTACAAATTTAATTATATCAAATTTGTCCAATTTATGAAAGCCCCGTCATTCCAATACTGAGAGTGCTTTTTCTAATAATTGGTTTTTAAAAAAACTTGGTTAAAATACAGTTATTTTTCAGTTAAAAAGATTTATTTTTGTCGCTTTAATAAATCAATTTCAATACTGATTGTTACTTCCAAGGATTCAAATTTCTTTAAATTTTCAATTCCTTCTGGTTTGATTTTCCAATAATGTGGTGTCATCAATAGCAGACTTAATAAATCTTCGGTAGATTGAATGGTAACTTTATATGAAAAATTTTCTTGTTCAACGCAAAAGCCGGGGAAGGTTTTGATAGATGAAGTTTTTACTTTTTCATGAATTTCGGGATAAATAATATTTTTTAATTCGATAAGATGATTGTTTGCGGCTCTGACAATAATAATATTTCCGTCGTCAGTAAGAATTCGGTCGATTTCTGGAACAGAGTATTCGGCAAACATTGATAAAACGGTGCTGACAGATTTTTCCTTGAAAGGAAGTTTGGCAAAATTAGCGACTAACCAATGAATCATCGGATTTTTTTTAGCCGCCATGCGAATTCCTAATTTAGAAATATCCATTCCATAGAAATTAGAGGCTTTCGGAGCAATCTCTTTTTGGAAGCGTGAAAGGTAGTAGCCCTCGCCGCAACCAATATCAAGGATAGCTTGGTCAGTTAAATGAGATTTTTTAAGTCTTTGATTAACTCTATCTGATAGTTTTTCATAATAGCCTTTGGCGAGAAAGTCGCGTCTGGCTGCCATCATTTCTTTTGAGTCGCCAGAAGTTTTTTTGGCATTTAAAAGAAGGTTGAGATAACCTTCCTTAGCTAAATCAAAAGTATGGTTATTTTCACACTTATAAGTATTTTGTTCCTTTATGAGCAAGTG
>OIZU01001763.1_pt1 | contig 10751 bp, 8 predicted proteins | sample 1588661 | NCBI WGS metagenome assembly OIZU01 (sample SAMN03283257) | human gut metagenome | biome: human-associated habitat; material: feces | host: Homo sapiens | place: USA | collected 2013 | reverse complement strand
TCTCAATCAGAGTTTCGCTTTTCTTCTTTGTAATGAACTTCGATGACTCCACTGCGTCTATCAGCAGTTTCAGTTCTGACAATTCAAACTTACGACTGGCTACAAAGTATTTGCTTTGAGTAGAATGGATAGTAACAATATCCATTCCAAACTCCTGAAGTGCAGCAATATCTTTTGTAACCGTCGTTCTATGTGCAGATATTCCGTATTCATCATTCAATATATTGATTAACTGTGTTGTGGAAAGAGGATTTTCTTCATCGGTTCTTTCCAGTAAAATCTTTTGTAGGTATAAAATCCTTGGCTTTGTTTCCATAGCCTTCCCTTTCTAAACTAATCACTCTGCTCTTGTGTCCGCTAAGTACATTCCCCGATCCTTTAATTCTTCCGGCAAATCATACACCGATTTCCCTTTGTAATCACATCTTTCAGCCTGTCCCGGCGTTTCATCAGAAAATGTATCCCATGCTGTAATTAGACTTTCCACTTTTTTAATCCCATGAGCTTCAAAAAAATCACTATAGTTCGATAACTGCTGGCTATAAATCGTTATCACATTATATTTGTCAAGCATGATTTCGTCCTGACTCTCATGACAGCCATATCCAAATCTGTTCATGCCGTCATTGATAAGAAGTTCTCCATATCTTTCCAATAATACAAGACATTCTTCCTGTGAACACCCATCTATATAATAAACATCTTTATGTGTTTCCTCTAATATTCCCGGAGCAACTGGATTTTCTCTGTCGCACGTAACTGGTAATTCTAAAATAAAAAATAACGGTTCATCATGCATTACAATAAAATGCTGGAATACTTCTTTTATCTTTTCTACATCAACATTAGCCATTAACGTCACGTCATCTGTCACTTCGTATTCCTCATTCAATCTTTCCGGCTCATATATTTTATATCCCTTAGCAAGATTTAGCATCTGCATTTCTCCTTTAACATTTGATTATAGGCTTCAATATGTATCTCGAAACATTTCCGACTCTATATTGACTCTGCTCATTACATTTCACAGAAACATAGAACGATTCGACATAGATTACATGCCCTCATTCTATGTTCCCTTCTAAAATTCCTTTGAACAAATTATGCTATCGTTGCAATATAAAGATTGTCCTTGTCTACTAATAACTGCACCGGATTATTATTCAGTCGATTTACAGTATCAATATTATCAATAAACGGACGGACAAAGTTACTCTGTCGTTCAATCAACTGCCGCATCTGTTTGCGGATTTTTTCTGTTCCTATGTCGCCAAGCTTTTTCCCTGCTGCAATGAGCGTTTCATCAGCCTGCGTATCTCCAACAACTGGTATCCTCTCTACAATCTTGCCGACTGCTTTCGTTGTCTTTGATAATCCTTTCAGCAGAGAGGATTGTATGGAAGTAGAAGAATATCCAGATATTTCTTCATAGCACTGCGTATAAAGTTCTCTGTATTTCATCGAATAATCATCCAATTTTCCTGAAATACCGGACAAATACTCTTTGTCGTAATTTCCCACAAGCATTACATCTAGGAATGAGGAGAATGCAAGTGTATATAATGCAAGCTGGTAATCTTTAAATTGGTCTTGTACCGCTTGCAACTGCTTGTTTACCGTCTGGTCACTATGAATCAAAGATTTCTTATTTACTTTGGCAATTATCTGTTCACGGTAAAATACTATCTTTGCTTCTGCTTCTTTCTTTATGGCAAGCACCATTGTATGATTGCTATTCTTGTACATTTCATTATTCCAGTTATACTTGTAATTATTGAACACGTCATACAGAAATGTAAGATTTCCTTTTAATTCAGCCTTTTCCTTCTGAACAAGAAAATCCATCATTTCCTGCTGCATTTCTTTTATAGAATCCAGTTTTTTATCAATATTCGCAAGTGTAGCTGCCATAAAGAGCATTGTCGGGTCAAAAGCAAGCGGCATCATCTGAGCCTGTCCGCCGCCAACCAAACCTGCTGATGTTTTCAGAGAACCAATAAAATTGCCCGTTTCCTTCATCTGAAACATTGTTTTTCCGGCTGTATTAACATAGTATAATCCACTTCCACCAGCTCCGGTTACTGCGGTTTGCACAGCAGTTGTCAATGGTTGAAACGCTGTTCCCATAGCTGCCAATCTTGTTACTGGTAATTTTGTGTAATTGGAAACACCAACTTTTGTTTCCTCTAACAACGGACATAGCGATGCATCGTTCATCATTGTCATTATCTCATTATCTTTCCCATTATCCATTCTTACAATTTCGCCCATATTCATACCTCTTTTCGGTCTGTTAATTTAGTTTCATAACAGACCTTGTAAATTTTGCGAATTGTCTTTTTTAAATAGAGTTCATAATATTTAATAAACTCTGATAACTATCAACATCGTGGTAAACCACTTTGCTATTCGACATTTCATTAAACAGCTTTTTAGCACAAGAAATCTTTGCCTGTTCTATCGGTCTAAGATTAAGTGTTTCCATTGTACCTTTGGTTTCAGCTACAAAGAAAATGTGCTTAACAGTTCCCTCATAAAAAGCGATTGCCCAGTCAGGGGAGTAATTGCCTACCGGAGTAGGAATTTGGAAGGTTCTTGGAAGTTTTGCATATACACATACTTCTTCTGCTGCATCTAAATCTTCAGCAAATCTTCTCTCAATACTCTGCTCTGCCGAACCATCTGTAAATACATAATCCTGAATGGCTTTCTTTGCAAGGAATGCCTTATCAAAACTCTGCGTATTCTTTTCGGCTGTGAAGATTGTGCTATCGTATTCTCCTTCAATCGTATCATAAGAAATATGTTCCACAATCATTGTTGCTTTCTGCTCGTTGATAAGCCTGATAACCTTTGTGATAAATTCTTCCGGATTATTTTTAAACATATATAGCTTATCAGCTCTGATTCCTTGCAGGATTGCTGACACAGTTTTACGGGTAAGAGTTGTTCCCTCAGCCACTTTGCCGATAAGGTCATACTTAATCTGACTTGTTTCTGCGTGTTTCAGCGTTTGTGTCCTTGTCTTTTCTCCTGTAAATGAAGCTCCACGCTCAACCTCATACTCATTCATTTCTGCTTTTTGGCGACCAATGGTTGTTGTATACTGAAGTTCAGAAACAAAAAGTTTTTCGTCAATATGAGCGGTTGCTTTCTTAATCAGCTCGTCGCTATCGAACTCAACTGTATAAGCATACTTGTGGTTAATTTCTCGCCATAACGCCTGAAATTCTTTCTTGGCAAAATTATCATTAAGCGGATTATCCTTAACTTTTGTTTCATGACCATCTGTAAACATATCCTGAAGAATACTATCATCATATACAGATTGAATAAGCGTATGGATGCCCTCTGCCATTGGTTTAAGCTCATCCGGCAGTTCTGCGACAGTTCCACTCTTAATTTCCTGACGGTATTTATCCGTTACTTTACGCTTCATATCTACATAGCCATTCTGAATAAGATAAAATTCAATAGCATTTGCAGTTTCGTCATCTATAAGTGTAGGAACATCATCCACTTTAATATACTTGCCCTTAAAGTATTCACTTGTTGCAACAGTTGGTCTGTCATAAAGTACAGTCTTAATATCAGACTGTAAATCTGTAACAAATGTCTTGTAACTTTCACTTGCAACAACTGTCAACACGTTAATATCGTGTACTGTTTCTCCGCAGCTTTCAACATCCATTCGATTACCATTCTGATTCACACACAAACGGAGTCCACGCCCCACCTCTTGACGTTTTGCAGTATTACTATCGGAATGTTTAAGCGTACAAATCTGAAATACATTCGGATTATCCCAGCCTTCACGCAAAGCCGAGTGGGAAAATATAAATCTTGTAGGCTCATCAAAAGAAAGCAATCTTTCCTTGTTCTTTAAAATCAAGTCATATGCCGAAATATCATCGGAGAACTCACTGCCACGCTTTACTTTACTGTCGATAGCATGTCCTTTTTTATCAATACTGAAATAGCCTTTATGTACTTCTTCTACATCACTACAAGTTGATTTTAAATATCTCTGGTACGGAGTATCAAGCAATGTTACATATTCATTAAGCACGTTGATGTACTCCTGCTCAAACATCTTGCCATATTCGCCAAGAACTTCATCTCCGTTTTCATCGTACTGGCGATACTTTGCAACTTCATCAATGAAGAACAATGACAGACATTTAATTCCTTTATCAAAGAGTTTTTCTTCCTTCTCAAAATGAGAAAGAATTGTTTCTCTTATCTGAATGCGACGCATATCTTTTTCGGATATGTCGCCAACAATATCTCCCGTACTTATAACTTCTCCGTTTGTAAAAGTTACTGTTCCACGAAGCGGGTCAATTTCAGAAATGGTATAGCCTTTGTACTGTTCCATCTCTTGTGAAACATAATATAAATCCTCGCCCACACCAAGGATACGGGATTCACGGTTAATGGATTTATTATATCCAATTTCAAGTTCAATTTTTGCCATAGGCGGTTTCTTACTTGAAAGCACAATCTGTTCAAGGTACAAATAACTGTCTGTACCTCTGAAATTCTTAACCTCAAATCCTTTAACTTCAATCTTCTTAACCAATTTCTTATTAAATGCGTCTAAAGCATCAAGAACATAAATAAGATTATGGTGCTTTGCATGTGTAGCAGAATAATTAAGGCTAAAAAGCGGATTAAAGTTTTTCAATGCTTTTTGTGTTACTTCTCCACCCATCTTCTGCGGTTCATCAAGAATAATAATCGGTCTATTTGTTTTAATTACATCAATTGGACGACGAGAACCAAACTCATCACGCTTTGAATAAATAATACGAGCTTCCTTACTGCGTCCATCCTCTTTAAGAGAAGAAGCGAAAGCCTGCGTATTGATAATCATTACATTGATGCCGGAACTACTTGAAAAGTTATCAAGCTGATTCAGGTTTGAACTGTTATAAATGAAGAAACGAGCCTTTTTGCCATAATGCTCCATAAAATGGTCGGCTGTAATCTCAAAGGACTTTTTTACACCCTCACGAATAGCAATACTCGGAACAACCACGATAAACTTGCTCCATCCGTACTTTTTATTCAGTTCAAACATCGTCTTGATATATACATATGTCTTACCGGTACCCGTTTCCATTTCAATATCAAGGCTGCATCTTCCCATATCTTTTACAAGAGAATTTGAAAGCTTAATATTATTCTGACGCTGTAAAGCCTGAATGTTACTGAGAAGCTGTTCATCCGAAAGCTCCACCAGTTCATTCTTGTATCCTGTATCAGATAATTCATCTATATCATCATACTCAAGCTGCGTACCAACAGTCTGAAAAGACATCTGATTGCCTTGAGATATAACTTCTCCGTCAATGCCATATTCTTTTTTTACTTTTCCTTTATCACGAATATAGCTGATTTTGTCGTGAAAGCCTTGTCCATTAAAGACTTTAACAACAGCGTCAACAGCATCCGTTTGATATTGTTGTATCTTAAAATTAAACTTCAATTAGGACACACCTCCCTTAAAGAACAGCGATAAGAATAGTAGCAACAAGCGAAGCCAACGCAATACCAGCGGAAACAAGCGCAACAACCAACATCTTTGTATTGTATTTCTTTGCTTTTTCCGCTTCCTGCTTACTTTCTTCTAGCTCTTTTTCTTTCAATAGGTATAAATCGTTAAGTTTTGAGTAGTTATCATTAAGTCCTTCTACTACTTTCTGATTTCCTTCAAGTATTGGCTTTATTTCCTCTGCAAGAATCTCGTTCAGCGGCGTAATGCTATCAAGCATTTCTTGATTTCGCCTATTCATTTCATCAATAAACGAGGTATCTATTCTTGGAGTTAAATCAGGTAAAGTGAAACCGTTAAAATCCATTACAGCACCTTCCTTACTGTATCAGGACTGTATGCGGCGAAAATCTGTTCAAAGTTTGTAGCGACACTATCGTTTGCCATAGAGCTGTCACGCATAACAAAGTAATACGGCTTCTGTTTCGCAATCTCTGTAATCACTTCTTCAGTTACATTGTCATCAAAGCAAGCAATCAAATAATTATCCTCAACATTGAATACTTTCTTTCCGGCGATAGTAGTTTCCTTGATTTTGCTTGAAAGAAGTACACCTAAGTCAAGCATAACTTGGAATAGTAAATCTTCCGGAGTTCTGTCCTCTTTGATATTATCTTCAAGTTTTGAAAAAAGAGATGGCTCATACTCAGCCGGGTTATAGTACACATCTTTCATATTGGAGCTGTCGCACTTCAATACTCGGAAACCACCGTCGAATTTTGCTTCAGGATTTTCTTCCACTATTCTTTTAGCGGCACGACGAATACGTTCTTTGGCAACTTCTGTCAAATAATGCGGCTTTTTCATTTTGTCACATAAAGTAATTGCATTTTTCAACACCTGTTTTTTATCATTTGATGCCTTTAACAGACTTTCATCAAGGTCTTCCGGAAGTTGAACCATTATATATTTTCGTTTTTCTCCATCAGTAGCATTTTGTTGCATAACTGCATCTGCCGTAGTAGCGGAACCACTAAAGAAATCAAGAACAATAATATCATCGTCTTCAACTAATCCTAATATATAAGATAACAACTTAACAGGTTTAGGTGTATCAAATACATTCTCAGGAAGCAGATTCAAAAGCTCATATTTTGCTTGTCGATTATGTCCTGTTTTTTCCAAATCAATCCATAGATTTGAGGGTGGCAATCCTTTCATATCCGCTAAATATGTTCTTCTACGTATTCCTTTGCCGTCTGGTGTAAATCTTATTTCTCCCGTATTCATTTTTTCCTGCAATGTTTCTTTAGACCATCTCCAACCATTTTTAGGTGGATGAATTACAAATCCTTGTGGAGAAACAATATCATATCTAAGATTTTCACGGTAATTTGGTGAATTCAATGGATTTCCATCAAAATGTAGACCTTTAGGGTCATTATCAGGATTTTTGAAATGTGTCCTTTTATCTCCGTCCATTTGCTTTCGTGGTTGCCATAACGGTTTCTTTGAATACACCAATGTCGAATTATAATCATTTGAAAACTGTTTAGCGTCGTTATTACTATTATCAGAAGAACGCCAGATTGCATCAGTCACGAAACAACTTTCGCCAAAAATATCATTGCATACTTTACGAAGATTAGCACTTTCTCTATTATCAATACTAATAAAAATTACCCCATCATCTGTTAATAAATCTTTTGATAATCTTATTCTTGGATATATCATATTAAGCCAATCCGTGTGGAAGCGACCATTGCTTTCAACATTTTGTACCAATTGATTTCCATTGTCGTCATACTGACCACTTGCTTCTATATATTCACTGTGTGTCTGATTAAACTTATCGTTATATATAAAATCTTTTCCAGTGTTATATGGTGGGTCAATGTAAATCATCTTTATTTTACCGAGATATGTTTCCTGCAACAACTTCAGCACTTCAAGATTATCGCCTTCAATATAAAGATTTTCTGTATTATCGAAATCAACACTTTCTTCTCTACAAGGACGCAATGTCTTATTGATAGGGGCATTGGCAAGAAGAACCGACTTCTTCTTGTCAGGCCAAGTAAACTGATAGCGTTCCTCGTTCCCCTCAACAACCTTGCAAGAGATTTCCTGCATAAGAACATCTTTATCAATAGCACGAACCACTTCGCCGTTTTCATCAATTGTTTCAGTAACAGCATTTGGAAACATTGCCGCTAATTTCTTAAATTTTTCATCCGCCTTATTAACCGTTTGCATCTTGAGCTTGTCCATTTTCTTTTTCCTCCAGTTTATGGTTTATGAAATAATTCTCGTAATCTTCCGATTTTATGAATATTCGTTTTGTCTTGTTTTTTTCATCGTTATATATCAAATACACCTTTTTCGTTTTCCATATATAATCAAGTTCGCCTTCTTTATTCCAACTTCCATTATGCAAGTCAAGTTTTATAACTGCCTTCGGTGGAATATTGATAGGTTTTACATCATCGTAAAATACCATTGGACTTGAAAATCTTTTTGTTGCATCATCTTGTGGTGTCTGCTTCTCAATATCTCTTTTTCCGTCGCTAAATGCAATTTGGATATTCCTCATTATTTTGGTATTTCCACTGCTATTATATAAGTCAAATGAAACCTTATAAGTATAGCTTTGCACTTCTTCACGTTTAGAACATAAAACCATTTCTCCAATATCATCATTATATTGGAATTTATCCTCCCAAGAAGAAACATAAATATTCAGCTTACCTCTGTTTGATAAATTATTTAACACCCAGCCAAGAACCGTTCCGGCAATTGTTGCTCCGACACCTATCAGAGCTGTTGTAATGTCACTATTCATTTAATTTTCCTCTGTAACTTCAAGCGTAAACAATTCTTTCAATTGAACTGCTATTTCTTCTGCCGTCATTGAAGCGGTCGTCATTGCCTTACGGTCTGCAATAATTGGGCTGTATTCGACAACCTGCTTCTTGGTCAAATTGTGCCATATCGGAAGAATTACTTTCCCATTGATACTCTCAACCTGAAACAAACCATTCAGTTCAGCCTTCGTCCAATATTTGTGTTCTGCAATATAATTGGGAGATAAAACAACAACACCATATCTGGATTTAGCCAATCCTTTGTCAATTTTTTCTCTCATGGAGTCGCCCCATTTAAGCTTATTTGTATCATACCAGACTTTAAGTCCCTGCTTTTTCAATTCACCGACAAATTCATCGACAAAATCTTCTTTATCTTCCCATGCATGAGAAACAAATACATCATATTCTTCTTCACTTTCACTATTATTCTGTTGATGAAGTACAACAGATTTTGCTAATTGCTGTTGAAGTTCATCTATACGATTTTCATAAGATGCCTGCAAACGCTGACTTGCCCTGTCCTGTTTCTTCTGTTCATTCTGCTGTTCTTTTTGAAGTTTCAAGTACGCATCTGAACGTTTCTTTTTCTTCTCAGCTATCTTCTTGCCAAGGTCTGCACTATCCTTACTCTTTTTTGCTATATCTGATTCACAAGAAGCAATCTGTCTTCTCTTACTATTAAGAGAGCCTTGTGAAGTATTCTTATTAATAGATTTTTGTGTCGAAACAATTTTACTCTGTAAAGATGCTATGTCTTTATCTTTTGCAGCTTTCTTTTTTTCAAGGTCTGCAATTTCTTTATCCAACCCATTTACAGTCCTCTGATACTGGTCAACTGACATCCTTATCCCTCCAATAATTTAAGCTTCTCTTTAAGTCTCTTTTCTGCTTGCACTAATTCAAACTTCTTTTTAGGCTGCTTCTCTGCCCTTGCCTGCTTTTCTAGTTTTGCAATCTCTTTTTCAAGCTTCTGCTTTTTTTCATTTATCTCTATTTGTTCATCAAGCGAATTTCCTTTTTCTATATTCACTCCGCCGACAGCAATAACGATATTCTCCCAGACAGTATTGAGATTTAACCCTTTAAGTTCAACCTTTTGTTCTTCTGTCGGCATCCACGCTGTCTGCATTACCTTTGTATGGTAAATAGCAAGTCTGCTTTCATTCTCATATTCAAGAACAAATAAAATATTTTGCGGTATCAACTTAGAAAGTGTTGCTATCGTTTTTTCGTCATATTCTTTCCTTTTAAGAGAAACAAGCAAAACAAAAAAGCTTTTTACGTCCTCTCCGGAAGGAATATTGACCGTATTGGGAGCAATCTCATTTACTATCGTGATTCTTGAAATATCAGCATCAATTTTTTCTTTTGCTGCAGTATTCATTTGAAATTTCGTATAAATTGCTTTTTTCGGAAGCTGCTTACTCATTTCCGTTGTTTTTGGCAATCCGAGCATTTCGTCCTCCTCTTATTTCACAACTAAAAAACATATTAGTTCAAAATCATTCAATCCTTTTATCTCACTACTCAGGAAACTAATCTGACCGCCACCCAAGAAGCTGTCTATATCACTCTCATCTTTCACTTCGATAATGGAAGCAATAGCATCTCCAAGCAAATTAGAATACTGCGACATATTTCTTCCATCACGAGTTTCTTTATTGAATTGTTTACAAAGTTCTGTGTCCGCTTCTGTTTTTCCTTTACAAAGATAACGCATTTTATCAAGCATTTCCTTTGGAGACAAATGGTCACAAATAACTTCTCCATCATTACTGATATACACCATATAGAATGGGTGAAGTCTGTTCTGATTATCAATATTCACGCTATTAGAGCGATTTTTCAATACATAGATTACCCCTGCCGGTGTATCATCAGTTGACTTAGCTACTGCATGAAGTCCAAACGGAGATTTATCTATATCCGGATGATGCTTAATGTAGTCAAGCAAATCAAGTCGGAACTCATTAAGTCCTAAATCCATTATTGATATTCCAGTTGTCATATCCTCAATATCTACAACCTCATCCTGCAATCGTCTAAGCTGTGCTTTTCTATATTCAAGGTCTGTCTTTTCTTCATCACTCAAAAGATTGTCGTCGCCCGTTGCCGTCATATCTACAATCTTCATACGTGTTTCAACTTTTGCTTTTAGATTGATGTACTCGTCAAGAGTTACATCAGGCCAAAAGTTCACAAGCTGAATAACCTTATTTTTACTTCCGATACGGTCAATACGTCCGAAACGCTGGATAATACGAACCGGATTCCAATGTATATCATAATTTATCAGATAGTCGCAATCCTGCAAGTTCTGACCTTCTGAAATACAGTCTGTACCAATGAGCAGGTCAATCTGCTCTTCGGCTGGCACTTCCTTCTTC
>OIZU01001760.1_pt1 | contig 10766 bp, 13 predicted proteins | sample 1588661 | NCBI WGS metagenome assembly OIZU01 (sample SAMN03283257) | human gut metagenome | biome: human-associated habitat; material: feces | host: Homo sapiens | place: USA | collected 2013 | reverse complement strand
TTGGACTGTTTAACTTCATTTCATAGTTTAAAGTCTTGGTTATATGGACAACCGAATTATCAAGGTCAATATCAGACCATGAGAGAGCCAAAGCCTCGTTAACACGGCAACCAGTGGCAAGTAAGAACTTGTATAGCGTGATGTCATAATAATTTTTATATTTAGAGTTGTCTAAACTATCAAGGTAGGTAAGAAATTGTTTTAGCTCGTCATTGTTGAAATGCTTAACTTTGTCTTTCTTATCCTTTTGAGTGTTTCGAGGTAAAACAACATTATTAGCTGGGTTAGTGGGGATAACTTGTAAAACTACCCCATACTGTAAAATACGCTTGTTAAGCGCGTGAATTTTGTCGTAATGAAGATAAGCGCCAGCCTCACCAGTATTTGTACTGTTTGCCAGCTTATTCATAGTGGACTGAATGAGTGGGGTTGTCAGATTATCCAGTTTAAACTCACCAAACAACGGTAAAACATGGGTGTTTAAGAGCCCTTTTTGTGCCCTCTTTGTGTTAGCTTTAACTGTATTTTTATAGCTATCCCACCATGAAATAGCTAATTCCTTGTATGTTTCTATCGATACTTCTTTGTAACGTGTTGAGCCATTGGCTTTAAAATCAAATTGCGCTTGTTGGGCTTTTGTTTTGAGTTCTTTCTTTGTCCTAGCAGTTACTTTGGTCGTAACTTTCTTTCCAGTGACTGCATCAACGCCAAGATATACATTAGCACGATAGACGGTTGAGCCGTCTTTTTTCTTTATCTCGTTAATCTTCATAATGATAAACCTTTCTAAACATCAGCAGGCAAGTCTGTATTTCAGTAGGTTTTAGATTGGTTTATATATTTTAGAGATAGTTGTTTATTTCAAGTTCTTTAACTCTTGTTTTGAGTAATCAATTTTTTGTTTCAGTTTATCATATTGTAAGAGCATTGTTTGTGACTCGTAAAGTTTTTTATTCCATTTATCTAAACTGTTAATTAGATAGTCTAGGGTGTCAATCAATTCTAAGGCTTCTTTTTGCTCCAGTTTATTCTCTTTCGTTCCCTCTTTAAATGTCGATAATACTTCAAAAATAGTCTCCAAAAAATAGTCGTAATGGCTCGAGGCTTGTTTCCTCGCCTTTTGTTGTTCTTCGACACCTTTTTTTAGAATATCCTCGGTTTCGGTTACTAAATCTTCTATATCATCATAACCTAACAAATAACCTACTGTAACACCAAAATAATCAGCTAACTGTTCAGCTTTTTCGGGCTTTATGTGTGTTTTTCCATTTTCCCAGTTTTGTAATGTTCTATAATGTACACCTATTTGTTGAGCTAGAGCTTGTTGCGATAACCCTTTATCTTTTCTCAATTCTTTAAGTCTATTATTATGTTTAAATTCTTTTTTGTCACTCATACTCTTTACCTCTACAACTACAAGTCTAACACGAGAATGTCCGTTATACAATAAAAATGTGTAGTCTATAAAAATATTTTCGTTGACTGAAACAAAAATATTGTGTATTATAACTTTACGCACAAGAAAAATGTGCATACAGAAAGGAGTAAACAATGAAAAATAATCTACGAGTTTTACTTGCAAAGAAACGCCAAAAAGTATCAGATTTAGCGAAAGGAACTGGACTTTCTAAAAGTGCACTAACTGCACTTTATTATGAACGTACAAAACACCCCGATATTGGCACTCTGAAAAAAGTTGCTGACTATCTAAATGTTAGTATTGATGAACTCTTAACCGTTGACGATTGAGAGCAACAAAAAAAAGCCTGTGAGAGCTATCAACTACCAAGGCTTTTAACTTAATTCTGCAAATAACATAAATACAACTAGGCAAGTCTGTATTTCAGTAGGTTTTTGCAATCAAAATTAGATACCTCAATTATACCATGAATTGCTGGTATCGTATACCCCTACTTAGAGCGCTACCTCTTAAAAATAGCAGTAAAAAACAAGGTCTAACCAGTAATTAAACATAAACGAGGTAAAGAAAATGACGAAGAAGAAAGAAAATACACTAACAGTTAAACAAAGCATCAAACTAGATTTTAAATTGACGGACGTAAAAACTGGTTTGCAAACACTACGCAACTACGCTAATACTCTTCTGCTTGCGAAACACGCTGGGGCAGATAATGGGCTACTGCGCTATGAAACAGATAACTTTCTAGAAACAGTCTTTGATATGATTGAAATTTATTCTAACGAGTTAGATAGGGTTGCTTTTTACCTACTCGAATGCGACAACCCAGAGGAATTAAAAGCATACGAGGCAGAGGAAAAAGGAGAGTAAGTTATGACTACTGAATTAAATTTATCTGCTAGCCAGTTTATTATCCTAGCTATTGTTTTATCGCTTGCCGTAACTGTTTTATGGCTTAAAAAAAGCTATTTTCAGCTTGATATAGAGCCCGTGACAGATAACACCACGCGCAACGTAGGCACACGCTACGGGGCTTATATTCAATCACAAGGCAAGTATTATAACTAGAAAGAGGAACATCATGACCGAAAAATTTAACTTACCAGCCGAAAGAGCTAAAAGCTTTGGCTTAGAACTCGAAGAGGCTTATAACACTATGGTGGCTTTTTCCCTTGAAAATAAATTTGATTGTTACCCACCACAAGACCGCAAGAAGCTAGAAAGTGTGCTTGAGTTTTTAATGGACACCACTGATATGTGGATGAATGGGCAAATTATGGTAAGTAGCCAAGAAAGAGGTGTGAATGAAAAGAGATAGACCGCAAGAGGTTGAAATGGCGGTTTTAGCTCTCCTAAAGAAAGGGAATGATAATGCTACAACTGGTGGAGAGCTAGCCACTATCACGGGTTACAACCCTCGTCTAATATCCAGTGCAATTAGTAACTTAATTATTCACTATGGTGTTCCTATCATTGGCGCTAGGGTTGGTACTCGTAATGGGTACTATATAGCAGAAACCAAAGAAGAACTATTAGAGGGGCTTGTATCTCTAAAAAACCAAGTTAAGAACGAGCAAAAAAGGTTAGACGTCCTAATGTCTATTGAGGACGTGACTAACTACGAGAAAATACTAGAAAGGGGCTAATATGCAAGTATTAAGCGAAGAATACCAAAAGGAGCTCGCTCAAGGGGTTATATCGGTACTAGATAAAGCCCTAGAGGGCTATTCTAAGTTCGATAAACACCAGTTAGGGCTAATCACTGCCCAGCAAGCTATGGACGAGCTAGGACTTAAATATAACACCCTAAGACGTTGGGAAGAGGCAGGGCTTAAACGCTATCAACCACCAGTGGAAGACACGCGCAAAGTCTATTACCGTGTCAGTGATATTCTAGCGTTCTTAGGCGTGTATAACTAAAAAGGGGGTGACTTAATGCCTATCTATGAAAGTGTAGGTTTTGGTAATGACTTAAATTTATTCGATAAAAAAGCACCCTTTGACTATATCGCAGAATTTAGACCTATGAGAGTGCCACAAGGAGCAAATATAGACGATTTTAAGCGCAATTCAGCCCCCTATTGTATTGCTGGTTGTGTGAAACGAGACGAGAATGGCAACTATAAGCGCAATAATGCCAGTTTGCTATACCGTGACTTGATTTTCTTGGATTATGACGAGCTAGAGAATAACATAGACTTCCCTAGAGTCGTTCATGAAGCCCTACAAGGGTACTCCTACATCATTTACCCAACCATCAAGCACACAAAAGAAAAGCCCCGTTATAGGCTCGTTGTTAGACCTAGTGACAAGATGGACGAACAAACTTATAAGCAGACTGTCCAAGAGATAGCGAATAAAATCGGACTACCTTTTGACAATACAAGCCTAACATGGTCGCAGTTACAAGGTTTACCAGTAACCACTGGAGACCCCAACAACTATGAAAGAATAGTAAACAGAGGCCGTTCATATCCTGTAGCAAATACAGTTACGGATAGTCAGGAACCACACTATCACACACCACGGCAAAGCGGTAATAAAACAATTACCATGCGCGTGCTAGATACCTTATTACATGGCTTTGGTGACGAGGGTGGGCGTAATGTTGCGGTAACTAAGTTTGTAGGGCTATTACTATCAAAGTGCGTTAATGCAGACGTAGCCACTGCCTACGAGCTAACAACCATAGCTAATAGGGTTACTGATAACCCTTTACCAGTCGAAGAATTAGCGAGAACTTTTGAAAGTATTGTGAAAGCTGAAATCAGAAAGAGAGGTATCAATGGAAATTAACATTGATGATTTGCAAGAAAAACTAGATGAAAGTAATGCTATTGAGCCACCTAGGTCTATGAATGAGTTAATGGAACGTATCTATCAAGCGGGGGAATTATGGCGCGAGGAACACGCTGAAACAGTTGGGAAAAAAGATGGTTTGGGTGTTAAAATTCCACTGCCACCCATTTATACGGTTGCTAAGGAATTGAGTAAGATTGTAACCTTTACATTTATTACCAAGTCTAACACCCCCGACAATAGTTTGCTTTATATGTATGACCTAGACGAGGGTATTTATACCGCTAGCGCGGACGAGTTCAATGTTTTGTGTAAGACGTTTGATAATAGAATAAAGCCGAACGACTGGAAACAAATAAAAATGATGGTACGTACCATGACGAAGATAAGCAGACCGCTAGAAAGTGCTAATTTAGTACCAGTGGAGAATGGTATCCTAGATTTGAAAAACAAGGAATTACTGCCATTTAATCCTAAGTATGTTATCACTAGTAAAATAGCCACTGCTTATAAGCCACCTAAGTCTATCCCTAAGGATAGAGAGGGGAACACGTTTGATGATTGGTTAAATTCTATTGCTTGTGGTGATAGTGAGCTTGTAACGCTCTTTTGGCAAATTATCCTAGAGGCTATTAACCCAAATTATACACGTAACAAGTTCGCTATCTTCTATGGTGACGGTAATAACGGTAAGGGAACGTTTCAGCGCTTGCTTATTAACCTAATCGGTGAAAGTAACGTGTCAGCTTTAAAACCTGCACAGTTTAGCGACAAGTTTAATCTTGAAACGCTTGTAGGTAAGGTGTGTAATATTGGTGACGAAGCACCTAACGACTACTTAAAAAACCCGTCTGACCTAATGAGTATCACTAGCGGTGACACTGTACTGGTTAACCCAAAAGGGAGACCAGCCTTTGAAGCGACATTTAAGCTATTCAATATCTTTTCGGGTAACTATATTCCTAACGGTGGGAATAAAACCAAAGGATGGTATAGACGTATTATGATTGTACCGTTTAACGCTGACTTTAATGGTCAAATCGAAAAGCCTTGGATAAAAAACGAGTTCTTAGCAGATAAAGACGTTTTAGAATATGTTCTATATAAAGCTGTCAATCAAGAACCTTTTACTCATTTTATTGAGCCTAAGGTAGTTAAGGAATTGTTAGAGGAATATCAAGAAGATAATGATTACTTACTTGATTTTCTAAAAAACGAATATATTCCTAAAGGTTGGCATGAGTTAGACGTTGTACCAGTCTTTCTAGCCTTGAAACGCCTAAGAGAGTACGCCGAAGATATGGGAATACAGAAGCCTAATTTATATGGAGCAGGTAAAGATATCGCTAGAAAACTACGAAACTTAACCCCAAACAACTATGTCGTTAAAAAGGCAAGGGCAAAGGCTCGCGATATTCAAATATTAGACCCTAATGAATTTGATAAAAGAAAGCTAAGTAATGCACAACGCTCAATCGTTAAAGAAAAATAATGTTCCCTTGTTCCTTTATTGTTCCATAGTTTGCACAACAAGGGAACACCCCTAAACGCTTGATACATAAGGGGTTAGACCTATTCTGTTCCATTGTTCCCTTCTTTATAATGTTTATAATATATAAATATATATGATAACTATATATAAGAGAATAGAGAAAAGAATGGAACAAGGGAACAACATCCCCTCAAACCCTTGCTACTACTGGCCTCGTATCTGTTCCAAACAATGGGACAAAAGGGGACAACAATGGGACAAATCGCTATTTTTTTAAAAAAAAGGATATCAGAAACAATGAAAATTAAACTATTTACAAGAGAACACGTATCAGACGGGATACATGAAACACTTGGTTTTGAAAAGTCTAGAATTGAAAATGACGTAGAGTTTGAAACTCGTATCAATGACTTTATGATTGATAAAAACGTTGTAAGTGTGCAAAGCCTAAAGGATAGTGTCTTTGTAACTTATGCTGATTAAGTAAAGGAGAAACATCATGACACTTAAGAAACATACAGACAACGCTAGGGCATTCACTTTCAGACATGAGTTTGAAAGTGTTGACCATGCTAACGTAACATCTACTGCTATCCTTGGTTATATGGTCGGAACGTATGAACAACCGATAATAGACATCACAATCAGCAAGAACGAGGATAACAACACCTATACAATGCTTATTGAGTATGTATCAGATAGTAACCTATCTGAGCCATTCAATCGTGTTTGTGATAGCTTTGAGAGCTATTCTAAAGGTTGCAGTGAAGCATAGATAATAAAGCGCTTGGGTTATCTGAGCGCTTTTAAATTGTTGAAAAAAGTTGATATAAAACGCCCTAATTATGGGAAAATGTTAGAAAATGTCGGAATGGTTGCGCGTGGTATAAAACGCCCCTAAAACGCCCATAGCTCGATTTTAGATTTTATGGGTATAAAATTACCCTAGGTAGGGTTTAAAATTGATCCCCGCCCCCTTCTCGTGCCTCAGGAGAGCCACAGCAAGGTGTTGTCTTACATCACGCGCAATTTTTCACAGTTTTTATAGGGTGTCATGGGGTACGGATTAGGGGGTGAAGTTGCTTGGTTAAAAATTCTTGCTATCGGCAAAATAAAGGCGTTTACCCAGCGCCCCGCTGAAGTATTTGGGAGTAGTCGCGAGGGAGGATTGGCGCAAAATCGTTCCGTTTTTTTAGAAAATACACAAAAGGTAGAGCGTATAGAAAAGGACACAAAAAAAGACCCAGACTAGGCCCAGATATATTAAAAAAACCGACAACATTATTATACCATTTATCTGAAGAATGGTAAAATACATGACTACGTTTTAGAGGGTGAACGAGTTGAGCCACACGGAAACATTGAGTTTAGGAAAGGTATCGGATATAATAAAGGAACTAGGCAAGGACAACTAAAAAAAGCACCTTACTGGTGCTAGTTCTTGCCTGCTGAACTCGTAAATTGATTGATACCTCAATATGTTGCCACGTTACAACCATTTAGGGGCGAGTTCTCTTGAATATTAAACTTATAAATTGATTGATACCCTAAAGGGTATTTTTTTGCTTTCCTTTTTGCTAACTTTTGGGGTAAGCAAATAGCAACTTATGGGGGTATGAATTACTAGAATAGCTCTCAAAAATCGCTTTGTCATCACTCTAATTAAACTTATGAAATAGTAGGGGATATTTCCCTCTAAAATCTTCTTTTAGTTCATATTATTATAACATATATAAAACTATCTGAAAAGTTCATTTTTGGTTAAAATTTTAAGAAAGAGAATTAAATCATGAAAAAGAACCAGAGGCTATCTTCTTATGTTATACTCTATGTATGCATAAGAAAACCGTTATTGATTTTAAAGAACTTGGCGTCAGACAAATCTTCACTCACGCCATAAAAGAGATAAAAACCAAAGACATTAAGGAAGTTAAATCACTTATAAATCAAATAGAAGCCTATCAAGAAAAAGGCTATTTTGCTGTAGGCTATGTAGCCTATGAAGCTTCTCAGGCCTTTGAACCTAAATTTCAAATTTTTGATAGCCCATTAATGTCAGAGTATCTTCTCTATTTTACTATTCACGATACTGTTCAAACAGAGTCTATCCCTCTTGCTTATGAGCCTGTTCCCTTACCAGAATCTTGGCAAGAACTAACTTCTGCAGAGGAATACAAGGCTGCTATTGAGCATATACACCACCATATTCGTCAAGGAAACACCTACCAGGTCAATTTTACCGTCCAACTTCAACAGAACATAACAGCTGATCCATTTGCCATCTACAACCGATTGGTTGTTGAGCAAAATGCACATTACAATGCCTTTATTCAACATGATGATGTCTCCATCATTTCCATAAGTCCTGAACTCTTCTTTAAAAAAGATGGTGATATATTGACCACACGTCCTATGAAAGGGACAACAAATCGTGGCTTGACAACTGAAACTGACCTTAAACAAGCACAATGGCTTGCTCATGATCAGAAAAATCGCTCTGAAAATATGATGATTGTAGATCTTCTTAGAAATGACATGAATCGTATTTCAAAAATAGGGAGTGAAAATGTAAAAAGACTTTGCCAGGTTGAACAATACTCTACTGTTTGGCAAATGACTTCAACTATTGAGACGCAACTCCTACCAAACAGTCGTTTGGATGACATCTTCCAAGCCCTTTTTCCTTGTGGATCTATTACAGGAGCACCAAAAATAGCTACTATGGCAATTATTAAAAACGTCGAAAAACAAGCTCGAGGCGTCTATTGTGGAGCCATTGGTATCTTGCTACCTAATGGACCAACTATTTTCAACGTAGCCATCCGAACACTTCAAATGCAGGGAAACAATGCTATATATGGAGTAGGCGGTGGAATCACCTGGGACAGCAAATGGGAAGCTGAATATGAAGAAACAAGGCAAAAATCAGCTATTCTATACCGTCAAAATCCTAGATTTGATCTTATCTCAACTGGACGGATTCATCAAGGTAAACTACTCCATCTTAAAGAACATCTCAATCGTCTACAAGAGTCCAGTCGCTATTTTGCTTATCCTTTCAATAAAAAAGAAGTTCAAAATCAAGTCGAAGATTTGTGTCAGTCCCTTGATTTTGACACAGACTACCGTCTTAAATTGTCCCTTGCAAAAGATGGTAAACTTACTTTTGAACATGCTCAATTAACAGAATTAGACGATGATTTTTGTCAAGCAAGATTAGTTAAGCAAACACATCCTTTGAATAACCCCTATACCTACTTTAAAACAAGTTATCGACCACACATTAGTCTAGGACCTCATGAGCAAATCTACTATAATCAAAAGAAAGAACTTTTAGAAACTTCTATCGGTAACCTCGTTTTTAAAATCAAGGACCAACTCTACACTCCACCTGTTCACCTCGGTCTTTTAAACGGTATTTACAGACAAAGCCTCATTGCTAATAATCAGGTCACAGAGAAAGTTTTGACTCTGGAAGATTTAAAACAGGCTCAAGCCATCTATGGCTGTAATGCTGTGAGAGGGTTGTATGAATTGAGGGTAGATTTCTAAAATATGGATTTAAAATTGTGAAATTTCATTTTCTAGAAATCAATCACTACTTCTCTTGATAAAAAATCAACAATTTAATAGTAAAATAAAGTATAATACTTACTGATAGTTATTAAAATTACTGCTTCTATTAGGTTTTAAATTTTTGAACATTCTAGAAAGGATAAATACGTTTAATGAAAAAATTTAAAGGCTTGACTTCTGCAGAAGTTCAAGCAAGTAAAAACGCTCATGGCGATAATAGGCTCTCTAGTAAAGAGGCTAACTCGCTGCTTTCAATTTTTATTGAAGCCTTCCAGGATCAATGGATTCTCATCCTCTTGGCTGCCTTAGGATTAAAAATCATCTTCAACTTTGTTGCAATGATTTTTCCTGCTATTGGGGAGGCTAATTGGTATGAGGCTATCTCACTAATTTTTGCCATTTTGATGTCTACAGGGTTCTCAGCAGTCTCTCAATACCGTAATGAGCAAAAATTCAATATTCTCCAAGAAGAGGCTTCAAAAACTAATGCTAAGGTTTATCGAGATGGTAAACTTAAAGAGATTCTCGTGGATGATGTTGTAAAAGGGGATCAAATTCTCCTTCAATCAGGGGACAAGATTCCAGTTGACGGTATCATCTTGGAAGGTAAATTAAAAGTAAACCAAGCTGTCTTAAATGGTGAAAGCGAGGATGCCACAAAACTTCCTCTTGGTGACCGAGAAGAGCCAGATTCTTCAGACCTCTTTACGGAGTTTAAGGTCTTCCGTGGTACAGTCGTAACTTCAGATGAAGCTGTGATTGAAGCTACACAAATTGGTGATAACACCGTTTTAGGAAGTATCAATACGTCTCTTCAAGAAGATAGTAAAAATTCACCATCTAAAGAAAAACTTAACAAGCTTGCAAGAAACATCGGGGTCCTCGGTTATAGTGCAGGTGCTGCCTATTCAGTAATCAACCTTGTATTAGGCTTTATTGCCCTAAATAAAGCTAACAACCTCAATGGTGGCTCGATTTTCCTTCTTATCATTGAAACAATTCTCTTTGCGGTTACAATCATCATCATGGCTGTCCCAGAAGGACTTCCAATGATGTTAGCACTCGTTTCCTCAATGAACTCAGGTCGACTTTTATCTCAAAATATCCTAGTCCGCCATCCTGATACTATTGAAACTGCTGGATACATGAATATTCTCTTCAGTGATAAGACTGGTACAATCACAGAAGGTAAACTATCTGTAGTTGACTTCTTCCTTGGGGATGGAACACTTTATGCAGCTACTGGTGAAACCGATGCTCCAGATTTTGATACGATGTCAGATAGTCTTAAAGCTGAAATAATTAATGGTATCGGTCTTAATAACGATGCCATGGTTGCTGATGGCAATGCTGTTGGTAGTAATGCTACTGACCGTGCACTTCTTGACTTCTTGATTGGACGTTCTCAACTTGATTTCGATACTAATACAATTACTGAGAAGCAACAATTCAACTCAGCAACAAAATTCGCAAGTGTAA
>OIZU01001737.1_pt1 | contig 10872 bp, 10 predicted proteins | sample 1588661 | NCBI WGS metagenome assembly OIZU01 (sample SAMN03283257) | human gut metagenome | biome: human-associated habitat; material: feces | host: Homo sapiens | place: USA | collected 2013 | reverse complement strand
AAACCTCAAAGCCATCCATATCCGGCAGCATGATATCCAGCAGCGCCACCCGGACATCGGGGTTCAGCCGGAGCTGCTCCAGCGCCTCCTCCCCAGTCCCGGCCTCAATGGTCTCATAGCCGGCCCGGTTGAGATTGATCACCACAAAACTGCGGATGTTGGCCTCATCCTCCAGAACCAGAATTTTTTTCATCGTCCTGCTCCTCCTGCCTCAAATTTGGGGAGGTTCCCCAGCCCGGTTCAGACGGGGCTCTCCCTGGGTTTTTGGTATTCCGGGGGCATTTACTCCCTGGTGTTCCAGCCGTCCAAGCCCGCATGGAACCGGGCTTTCAGCCCCTCCTGGTCCAAACCGCAGTCCCAGCCGCTCTCCAGAAATTCTGCGGTGTAGATGGTGGTGCTGTCCGCATAGAGAATAAACCGGTTTCCCTGGCGGGCCTGGCGGGTACGGTCGCTGCCCACCAGACAGCTGATCTCCAGGAAGGGGACGGTTTTGCTCTCCTCCGCTTCCGTCTGTGCCTTCTCCCCTCTGGCAAAGGTCACCGTACGCACCCCAATGGTGGAGCTCTCCTGCCGGCGCATCGAGAATTCCCCGGTCCAGTCCTCCGGGATTTCCAGGTACCAGCCGTCCCCGCTGTGGTAGGTGGTCATCACCAGGTCCCGGCTTCCGTCGACCCGGTAGTGCATCCACTGGAGCCACCAGAACCGGTCCGCCGAGCTCTCTCCATAGGCCGGCACAGACTGGGCCACCGGAACGTCCATACATCCATCTCCGTCAATGTCCTCCGGCTGGACCCCCGCGTAGTAGTGAAACACATTCTTGCTGCGGCGGGTCTCCGGGTCCATGGCGATGTTCTTTAGCCCGTGGCCCTCCTCCAGGTAAAACACGTCGGTAATGAGCCCGTCCTTTCCAAAAAAGGACGTGACAAACAGCGCGGGAATCTCCCCTTCCAAGAATCCATCGGTCCAGCTGCTGATGCTTGTGGTCCCCTCGGACAGGGGGGCAGTGGAGGTCAGTTCCATGATCCCGTCCCGGCCATCGTAGTACTCAATTCGCAGCTGGGCTTTGCTGCCGCTCTCCGCCTGGGCCAGGACGATTTCCTCCTTGCCGTCGCCATCCAGGTCCGTTGCCAGGTACTGGCTGTATCCGCTGCGCATGATCTCCACAGGCTGTTCTTCCGCCAAGGTGTAACCCACCAAGGTGTGCACCGCCCCGCTGACCTGCCAGCTCACCAGGATGTCCATGCCGCCGCTTCCCCCCAGGTCCAGGTAGTCGATGGACTCAATCTCGCTGCCCACCCCTTCAATCCGGGTATAGACCTGGTATTCCTCGTGTTCATCCTGCTTGAAAATCACAATTTTCAAGGGGTTTTCCGAGGTTGTGTCCCGGAAAAACGCCACAGCCTCCTGCACGCCGTCTCCATCCACATCCACCAGCTGAATGGTCTGCCGGTTTTCCCCGCTGAGGGGGGCGATGTATTCCGCGCTTCCTTTCTCCTGGTTGATCTTCGCCTGAAGATTGACATAGGCCTCTGAGGACTTGGGCAGGGCGTACATCTCGTCCACGTTTCCAAACATACAGCCCCCCAGCCCCAGCATGCAAATGGCCAGAACCAGACAGCCCAGCATCCGCTTTCCCATGCCGGCCCTCCTCTTTCCCGCCTGCCCCGCCGAAGGACGGTACAAGCCTCGAAATTCTTTCCAGTAGTTTATCATACCACACTTGTCTCTCATTTCCTATCATTTATTTCAATTTTCCCGCAGAAAAACTCTTGCCAAGTGGGAGAAGCTGTTGTATAATTGGTTGCGATTCCAAGTCATCCCTCTGCCGGTGTGATGGAATTGGTAGACGTAGTGGACTCAAAATCCACCGGTGGCGACACCGTACCGGTTCGAGTCCGGTCACCGGCACCAAACCAATATAATCCGAATCTATCTCCAACGGAAGATGGGTTCGGATTATTTGTTTTCTTTGCCGTCTATACTATTTTGTGCTATGCTATGGTAAGAGAGGAAAGAGGGCCCCACATCCGTTCCCCTTCCCATACTCGCAGTAGAAGCAAAGGAGGAACCCATGATGAAAATGACCGTACTATACCATTCTGTCACCGGCAACACCAAAACCATGGCCCAAGTCATTGCGGAAGGGATGATGACCGTGGCAGGGGTGGAGGCCAAGGCCTTTCCCATTGAAAATTGGGACGCCGCCTGGGTGAAGGAGAGCAAGTGTGTCGTTCTGGGAACACCCATCTATCTGGCTGATCTGTGCAGTGCCGTCAAGGTCTGGCTGGACGGCCCCGCTTTGAAAGCCGGCTTAGCCGGCAAGGTGGGGGGTGCGTTCGCCACGGCGGACTATCTCCACGGCGGCGGGGATTTGGGCATTCAAACCATCCTCAATCACATGATGGTTCTGGGCATGCTCACCTACTCCGGGGGCGGCTCCTTTGGCAAGCCCGTGATCCACCTGGGGCCTGTGGCCCTCCACGGACACCTGGAGGAGAGCAAGGAGCTCTTCCGTCTCTACGGTCAGCGTATGGCCACCAAAACCGTTTCTCTGTTCGGCTGAGCGCCGCCCGATGCAGCGCCCTCCCCCGCCCGGCTGTCCTGTTCCGGATGGGGAAGGGCGTTTTCCTGTTCTCTGTGCAAGAAATTTCACGTTCATTACTGCTTGACATAATTACAATCTCCTGTTAATCTAATGTTGTATATTATATGTTAAGGAGGCAGAAATTATGTCATTTGCCATTGTTACCGATTCCCTGGCCGGCTTGCCCCTGGCGCAAATCGCCCAGCGCGGCCTGGTGGTCATCCCCCTGTCCTATACCATAAGCGGCAAAGAACACCTCTGCCTGGCGCCCGAGGGCTATGACAGCGCCGCCTTTTTTCAGACGATGAAGCTGCGGGGAGAGGTCTCCACCTCCATGGTTCCGCCCCATCGGTTTCTCACCTTTCTAAAACCCCTGCTCCGTTCCGGCCTGGACCTGCTCTTTCTCAGCGCCTCCTCCGGCCTCAGTTCCTCCTATCAGTCCGCCTGTATGGCGGCGGAGCAGCTGCGGGAGGAATTTCCCCAGCGGAAGCTCCAGATTGTGGACTCCCTCTCCTCCTCCCTGGGGCAGGGACTGCTGGTCCTCCGGGCCTTCGACCTGCGGGAGAGGGGGATGTGCCTGGAGGACACCGCCCGCACCCTCCTCTCCCTCCGGCACCGGATTGCCCACCTTTTCACGGTGGATGACCTGATGTACCTCAGCCGGGGCGGACGTCTCTCCGGCGCCAAGGCCATGCTGGGGACGGCGCTGGGCCTCAAGCCCCTGCTCAAGGGAGACCCAAACGGCCGCATTGTCCTGTGCGGCAAAGCCCGCGGGCGGGCCCAAGCCATTGGGAAGCTGGCCGACCAATACAACGCCCTGGTCCGGTACCCCGGGGACCAGACGGTGTGCATCGCCCACGGCAATGCCCCCCAGGAGGCGGAGGCCCTGGCCCAGCGCCTCCGCCAGACCAATCCGCCCAAGGAGATTCTCATCGCGCCGTTTGATCCCGCCAACGGCTGCCACGCTGGCCCCGGTGCGCTGGCCCTCTTCTTTGAGGGGGATGAGACCGTCCGTCTCCACCTATAAGGCTTGCCCCCGCCAGTCTTCCGTGCTATAATTCAGGGGCACCGTGACACTGGACCGGCAGACAGTCCCCACGGATTTGATACAAAAGAGGCGTATGATCATGCACGACGAACTGACCCAGGTTGACATTGACAAAATGAAGGAAGAGCTCCAGCACCGGATTCAGGTCCTCCGCCCCCAGCTCATTGAGGAGGTCAAGGTGGCCCGCTCCTTTGGCGATCTCAGTGAAAATTTTGAGTACAAAGCCGCCAAGCGGGAGAAGAACCGCAACGACAGCCGCATTCGCTATCTGGAGAACATGATCAAGACCGCCGTGGTCATCGACGGCACCGCCGCCGGGGACGGGGTGGCCCTGTTTGACAAAGTCACCTTTTACCTGGAAGAGGAGGAGACCGAAGAGACCATCCAGCTGGTCACCACCCTCCGCCAGGATGCCCTCAAAGGCCTCATCAGCAAGGAGTCCCCTGTGGGAAAGGCCCTGTTGGGCCATCAGGTGGGCGACCGGGTCTGCATCCATGTCAGCGACAGCTACCACTACTACGTCCAGATCCGAAAGATCGAGAAAACAGGCGAGGACCCGGACATTCCCATCAGCACCTTTTGAAAACAGCCAGCCCCCTGCCCGGCGGAACCCCGGGCAGGGGGCTTTTTGGGTCCGGTTTCTCCTCCGTACACGCTCCCGAAAGGGTCGCCAGGCAAAAGAAAGGGCTCCTGCAAAGGAGCCCTTGGGCAAATCAGCCGCGAAACCGGTACCCTACCCCCCAGACGGTTTCAATGTACTGGGTACGGTCGGGGTTGAGTTCAATTTTATCTCGGATGTGTTTGATGTGCACCGTGACCGTGGAGACATCTCCATAGGCATCCACCCCCCAGACGCTGTCAAACAGACGGTCCTTGGAAAACACGGTGTCCGGATGCTCAGCCAAAAAGAGGAGCAGATCATACTCCTTGCTGGTCATGTTGGTCTCCTTGCCGTTGACCCAGACCCGCCGGCTCTCCCGGTCGATCTCCAGCCCCCGGACCTTCAGCATCTCCGGCCGGGCCTTTTCCCGGCTGCCCACCAAGCGCTGGTACCGCTGAATGTGTCCCTTTACCCGGGCCACCAGTTCACTGGGGGAGAAGGGCTTGGTCATGTAGTCATCCGCCCCCAACCCCAGGCCCCGCACCTTGTCAATGTCGTCGGCCAGGGCAGAGATGATGATGACAGGGGTGTCCTTCACCTCCCGCAGCCGCCGGCAGATCTCAAAGCCGCTCAGTCCCGGCAGCATCACATCCACAATGACCAGGGCATAGTCCCCCGCCAGCGCCGCCTGGAGCCCTTGGGTACCGTCGGTGTACAGATCGCATTGGAATCCGCCGTTGATCTCCAGGTAATCCCGCTCCAGCTCCGCCACACTCTGGTCGTCTTCAATAATCAAAATTTTCATCACAGCAACCCCTCTTCTTTCTGGAGCGGGAGATAGAGGAAGGCCCGGGTGCCCTCTCCCTCCTCACTGGTCAGCCAAATCTTGCCGTGGTGGCTGTCCACAATGCTCCGGCAGATGGCCAGCCCCAAGCCGCTGCCTGGCACCGAGCTGGTTCGTGCGCTGTCCTCCCGGAAAAAGCTGTCAAACACATGGCGCAGCGCCTGGGCGCTGATGCCCTTCCCGTTGTCCGAGACCTGGATCACCAAGCCCCGCTCATACTCCTCTGCGGTCAGGGCAATGGCCCCGCCTGCCCGTCCATACTTGATGGCGTTGGAGACCAGGTTGTCCAACACCCGCTTGAGCTTGCTCCGGTCCGCGGTCACCACGTAATGGCCCTGGGGGATCTGGGCGGTAAAGGTCATGCCGTTCTGCTGCACGTCCACCTGGTATTCCTCAGCCAGGTCCCGGAGGAAGGGACCCATCTCCACATATTCAAAATGATACTGCATCCGTCCCAGCTCATACTCCGAGAAATCGGACATATTCCGGACCAGCCTCTCCAGAATCACAGATTTGTTATAGACAATCTCCAGGTAATGGCGCTGCTTTTCCGGGGTATTGGCAATGCCGTCCTGAATCCCCTCCACATATCCCTTGATGGCGGTGATGGGGGTGCGAAGGTCGTGGGAGAGATTGGCCATCAGCAGCCCCCGCTCCTCCTGGGCGGCGGCCTCCGCCACCGCGGTGGCCTTCAGGCGCTGGCGGACGCTCTCCAGGGAGTGGCTGAGCTCGTCCAGCTCCCGCTCGTCGCAGGAGAGGATTTGGAAATCCAGCTCTCCGTCCCGCAGATTGTCCGCCGCCTGGCGCAGGGTTTTCAGGGTGGCTGTGATCCTTCCCGTGAGCCGGGAGGTGAGAAGAATGCACACCCCCGTCACCATCAGGCACAGCAAAACCCCCGCCAGCACCAAAACAGGCACCATCCTGCTGGGGCCGATGGTCTGCTTGCCAAAGAGGAAGGACAGGCTCTCCATCAGAAACTTCTCTCCATCGGGAACCCGCACGGTGAAAAAAATCATCACCGCCACCATGACCGCCACGCCGATCAGCAGGGAGAGCACCAGCATCGCCAGACTGGTCCGCAGGAACTGTCCCTTCAGGGTGGTTTTTTTCGGCATGGCGCCCGCCTCCTTTTGGATTTCTCCCCGCCATTTTACCATCAGGCTTCCTTCCTGTCAAAGAGGAGATAGCCGCAGCATCCAAAGACCAGGCCGTACCCCGCCAGAAGGCCAATGCGGGGCAGCAACGAGAAGAAGGGCAGGGCAATCCCAATCCAAAGATTGTGCCACCGGAGATACCCGGTGAACACCAGCCCCCCCACCGCGGGCAGATAGGTCCCCATAACCAGCAGCCCGATGTACAAAACCACACACAGCAGGACCGTCAGGCTGGACCCTCTCACCAGCTGATTGATCAGGCAGAAGAAAAGAACCAGCACCGCCAGGGGGATCAGGTCCAGCAGGCAGGCCCCCAGGCTGGTGAGAATCCCCTCCGTGCCCCCTCCCAGGCCCACCTGGGCCACGGTGCTGACCACATACAGCACCGCCAGGTCAAAGGCGCACAAAAGGAACACCGCCGCCGCCTTGGAAAAGAAGAGCTTTCCCTTTCCCACAGGGCGCATGAGGGAAAACCGGAGGGTGTGGTCCACCTGCTCCCCCACAAAGAGGTCGCTGGCGGCCATCACCGCCATCAAAGGCAGGAAGATCAACAGGATAAAGGGGAGGTTGGAGGACATCAGCCCCCCCAGAATGGCCTCCCGGGACACGCCCCCGTCGGTGATGTAGTTGACAATCAGAACCCGCAGGGCGCTGGCCACGCAGATCACCGCGCCGATGATCAGAAACACCAGATATTTTTTCCGCTTGCGGAGCTTAAACAGCTCATTGCTCAAACTGGCCAAAAATCGTTCCATCGTCTCCTCCTTACAGGACCACAGAGCCCTTCTTGTCCCGGACCTTCGCCAGAAAGTAGTCCTCCAGGGAAGGGTTGAGCCGCAGGGCCTCCTCCTTGGTGTCAAAGGAGAGCATCTCCCCCTCGTAGAGCACCAGCACTTTGTCACACATCTTCTCAATCTCCGCGGCCAGATGGCTGGCCACCAGGAAGGTCACGCCTTTTTCCTTGGCCAGGCGGAGAATGACCTCCCGCATCTCCACGGTGGCCTCAATGTCCAGGCCGTTGGTGGGCTCGTCCAAAATCATCAGCTCCGGCTCGGACAGCAGCGCCAGGGCCAGGCCCATCCGCTGCTTCATGCCCAGGGAAAATTTTCCGCACCGCTCCTTGCGGTACGGGGTCAGCCCCACAATCTCCAGCACCTTGTCCATGCGGGCCTGGTCCACGCCGGGGTAGTATCGGGCCGCCATGCGCAGGTGGTCCTGGGCGGTGAGATTTTCATAGAGAGCGGGCTGCTCAATGAGGGCCCCCACCTGCATCAGCGCCTTCTCCCGGTCGGTGACAGGGGCGCCGAACACCGTGATGGTCCCCTCCGTGGGCTGGGAAAGCCCCGTGATGGATTTCATAATGGTGGTCTTCCCTGAGCCGTTGGGGCCCAGCAGTCCCACCACCTGTCCCCGCTCCACAGAGAAGGTAATGTTCCGGGCGCCCCGGCCGTTGTGATAAATCTTGGAAACGTGGTCCAAGGTCAAAACGGTATCCAAATTCTGTGCTCCTTTCCCGCGGTCCAAAGGACCTGTGAGGGCGGGACGACCCCGGAGGCCCTTGGCCTCCGGGGTTTCGCCCTCGATGGTATCAGTCTGCTTTCCGCCTCCGCGGATGCCTCACGCGTATTTCTCCCGGTCCCCCACATCCAGCGGCTGTACCGTGGTGGTACCGTAGTTGGAGATGGTCACATCCCCGGTGATCACCAGCGTGTGGTGTTCCCCGTCCTGATCGGTGGTGTTGAAGTTCACCGTAATCTGGTTGGAGGTCAGGTTGCCCTTGTCGTCCACGCCGAAGTTGCACAGGACCTTTTCCAAGGTCATGTCCTGACCGATATAGGACTCCAGGTTATCCGCCACCAGCTCCGGCTTTGCCGCGGCAAAGGCGTCGTAATCGGCATAGTAGTCATAGGTGCCGTCCGCCTTGACGTAGACAATGCCGCCGTTGTTCTTCTCCAGGACCTCGTAATACTTTTCTTCCCAGTTCTCCGCGTTGACCTCCTCCACTTTCTGGAGCAGCTCCTCGTTGTCCTCATACCACTGCTCATTCCCGCCGTTGATATAGCCCTCTTTGAAGGTCTCCGGCAGGGTCTCCCCCGTCACCTTCTCATAGTTCTGGATGGCGGTGGCAGAGTAATCCTCATAATTCACGGTATAATCGTAGTCATGGGACTGGCCGACACTGTAAGCAAAAAGGGAGAGGCCGGCGTTGACCAGGGAGGGCACCTGATTCTTGGCAATTTCCACCTGGTACAGGGTGGAGCCGTCCTCCTTGCCCACCTGGACAAAGTTATTCTTCAGCTCACCCACCACGGTGTCCGCGGCGATCTCCATAAAGTTCACCATGCGCCGGGCCATCTCGTCGTCCTGGTCCACCCCCAGCAGATTGCCTCCCAGGCTGCTGCTGTCGGTTTCATACTCCGACTGGTAATAGTACCGGTCGTTCACATCAAACCAGGTCCGGGTTCCGTTCAGAATGGTGTCATACTCCTCATGGGTCCCAGTGCTGTCCTTGCTGACGCTGTGGTTGGACATATTCTGACCGTCCATGGCGTAGTTCTCCGTCACGTGCACGACTTCTTTCCCGTCACAGATCATTTTTAAGGTTCCGTTGGCGGTGAAATTGTCTGTTTCCAGGGCCAGGGCCTTGACCGCCTCCTTGTACTTACTGTACCCATTGACGCTCCCAAAGGCCGCCGTGGCGGACACCGCCAGGATCAGCACACCGGCCACCAGGCAGATGGTCAATCGATTTCGCTTCTTCATCCTCAGTTCCTCCTTCACTGCGTCACGGGACCTTCGCGCTCGGTTCTGCCAGCGCACCGCCCCGAGACGGGCTTTGTTGACTGTTGTTATTATACCGTACATCTCTAAAAAAAGAATGGGGAAACTCTTAAAAATTCATTAAAAAATACACGGTTCTCCTTCCCTCATGCCATGGAAACGCACCACCGCCCTCCGGGGACAGGATTCCCGGAGGGCGGCGGCGCTTTGATCCAATCAAAATGAGAGAGAACTTGGTATCAGGAACGCATCACCCGGTCCCCCACATCCAGGGGAGCCACGGTGGTGGTGCCATAGTCTGTTATGGTCAGGTCCAGGACCATCTGCATGGCGTGGCTTCCGCCGGCGCTGTCCGTGGTCTTCAAGTTGGCCTGTATTTGGTTGGCGGTCAGCTTTCCCGCCCCGTTCACCCGGAAGGTGCAGACCACATCGCAGAGGGCAGCGCTGCCGCCCATGTAATACTCCAGATAGTGGTACTTCTGTTCAGGATGGTCGGTCAAAAACGCCTGGACCGTGTCATAGTCCTGGACGCTGCCATCGGCTTTCACATAGAGCACACCCTGGTCCTTTTTCTCAAACAGGGTCCAATATGGCGCATTCCAGTCCGTGCTGAAGGTGTCCAGCCGTTCGATGAGGCGCCGGTTGGCCTGGTACCAGGCGTCATCGTAATCTCCGCTGGCGTATTTGGCGCGGAATTCCTCCGGCAGGGTTTCCCCCGTGGCAGCCTCATAGCGCTGGAACAGCAGGCCTATCTCATCCTCATAGGTGAGAAACCGCGACACCGGCACACCTACGTTGTCATAGACAAACAGGGAAAGTCCAGCGTTGAGGAGGGTGGGAATCTGACTCCGGGCCACCCGCACCTGATAGATCGTCTCATCCCCTTCGGTGCCCAACTGTACCACGTTGTTCTTCAGCTCGCCCACCACCAGGTCCACCGCGGTCTCCGCGAAGTCCACCAGGCGCCGCTCCATCTCGTTGTCCACATCATAGCCCAGGAGGTTGGAAAAGGCCTCCCCCCGCTCTATGGACTCGCAGGAGTAAAAGGAACTGTCCCCGGCAAACCGGGTACGTACTCCGTCGAGCACGGTGCGGTACTCCTGGTGGCTCTCCCCGCCGTGGTCTTCCCTGCTGTGATAGGCACTGTTGAGGCCGGCTTTTGCATAGTCCATCTGCACAGACAGAAGTCTCTCCCCGTCCACTGACAGGTGGGTCTGGGCCTGGACCGTGAAATTGTCCTCCCGCAGCAGCAGGTCCTTCACCGCCTGCTTATACCGGGCATACCCATTGACGCTGCCAAAGGCCGCTGCCGCCGACACCGCCAAAACCAGAATCCCCACGGCCAAGCAGATCCCCAGCCTGCGCTTGCTCTTCATGGACTTCCCTCCTCTTCTGGGTTTGATTATACGGGAGGAAAATGAAGAAAGGATAGGATTTTTCTTAAATTTTAATTAAAATACAGCAGCGGTCCCGGCGTGGATGCCGGAACCGCTGCGTTCCCTTCACCAAAGTTTTGCACAGGCCACGCCCACCGCGCCCTCTCCCGTGTGGCAGCAGATGCTCAGGGGGAGGGAGATCATCCCCACCGCGTAATCGGGAAATGCGGCCTGCACCTCCCTGCGCCAGGTCTCCCCCAGGGTGGGGTCGCCGCCGGAATAGCCGGAAAACACGGCCATTTTCATCCCCGAAAACCGGGTGGCCAAGTCATGGCGCAGAGCCTCCAACAAGGTCTTTTTGATCACACCTTTCTTTGTACAGAATAATAGGTAATGAGAATTAATGAATTCCGTATCGGTGGTTAATTTCTTAACACGTATAAAGGCTTGTACCTTATCATCCGGCTCGATATTCAGAAGATTC
>OIZU01001732.1_pt1 | contig 10900 bp, 7 predicted proteins | sample 1588661 | NCBI WGS metagenome assembly OIZU01 (sample SAMN03283257) | human gut metagenome | biome: human-associated habitat; material: feces | host: Homo sapiens | place: USA | collected 2013 | reverse complement strand
GAAGGCGAGACGTAAAAATATGATTTTGAACGTGATCCTTGTAGCTGCGATTGTTGTTTTTTGTGTGTCTGCTTTCAAACTATTACAGATAGGAAAAGGCTATAAAGACGGGCAGAGTGAATATGAGAAAGTACGAGATGTTGCAATTAAAAATGCGGATGATAAAGAGAAGTTCCGCGTTGATTTTGATGAGCTTATGAAAATCAACGATGATACGGTAGGATGGATCAGATTTTATAAAGAACCGTCACAGATCAATTATCCGGTAGTGCAGGGCGAAGATAATGACCTCTATCTCCACAAAACATTTTCGGCGAATGAAAATACACTGGGAGCGATCTTTGTAGACGCGGCGGCAAGCTCAGACTTTACAGATAAAAATACAATCATTTACGGACATCGTATGAAAGACGGTTCCATGTTCCGTAAGCTGGAAGAGTATAAAGACAAGGATTTCTGGAAAGAAAATCCGTATTTCTATATTTATACACCGGATGGAAAAGAGATTACTTATAAGATTTATTCGGTCGGTCAAGTGCTTGATACGTCCGACACATATCTGACCTCTTTTGCCGGCGAGGAGGACTATCAGAAGTTCCTTGATATGACAATGAAAGAGGCAGACTACGATACAGGCGTAAAAGTAACGACGGATGATACTATTGTTACACTTTCCACATGTACCGCAGCCAGTGATGAGAACCGTTTCGTTGTGCGGGGAGTCAAAGAGAAAGAAGTGGAGCTTCAGTAATTTAACAGAGACGAGGTGGGAATATGTCTTATACATATGAAGTGGGCGATATCGTGACTTTGAAAAAACAGCATCCATGTGGCAGTCGGGAATGGGAGATTCTCCGGGTGGGGGCAGACTTCCGGCTGAAATGTATGGGCTGCGGGCATCAGATTATGATCGCGCGTAAAATTGTAGAAAAGAACACAAAGGATTTGAAGAAAAAAGAGTAGATATGAAAAGAACTTATTTAGTAACAGGTGGAGCCGGTTTTATCGGCTCCAATTATATTCATTACATGTTTGAAAAATATGGCGATAGTATACAGATTATTAATGTAGACAAACTGACATATGCCGGAAGATTAGAAAATCTGGCAGAAGTAGAAGACAGGGGAAATTATAGATTTATAGAAGCGGATATCTGCGATAAAGAAATGATAGAGTCGCTTTTTTTAGAATATGTAATTGACAGAGTGGTACATTTTGCGGCAGAGAGTCATGTGGATCGCAGCATTAATGATCCGGAAATATTTGTGAAAACGAATGTACTTGGAACTGCTGTTTTGTTAAATGCTGCCCGCAAGGCGTGGGAAAAAGAAGATGGAACATATCTGGAGAATAAAAAATTTCTTCATGTGTCTACAGACGAGGTATACGGTTCATTAGGTGAAACCGGATATTTTTATGAGACAACGCCATATGCTCCGCACAGTCCTTACTCAGCAAGCAAAGCGTCTGCAGATATGCTGGTGCGGTCGTATATAGACACTTATGGTTTCCCGGCAAATATTACAAATTGCAGTAATAATTACGGACCGCGTCAGTTTCCGGAGAAGCTGATTCCTCTTATTATAAAGAATGCGCTGCAAGGAGAAAAACTTCCGATTTATGGAGATGGATTGAATGTAAGAGACTGGCTGTACGTAGAAGATCATGTGAAGGCGATTGATCTGGTGCAGGAGCAAGGGCGACTCTTTGAGACATATAATATCGGCGGTCACAATGAGAAGACGAATCTGGAGATTGTAAATACAATCCTTGAAGTTTTAAGGGAAGTATTAGAGGAAAATGATCCAAGGAAAAGATTTATAAATGATAGCTTAATTCAATATGTGGAAGATCGGAAAGGGCATGACAGGCGTTATGCCATCAATGCAGATAAAATAAGAAGAGAGACAGGGTGGATGCCGGAGACTTCTTTTGAAGAAGGGATTCGTAAAACGGCGAGATGGTATCTTGCACATGCAGTTTGGAGCAAATGTGAAGAGAATATATAATAGTAAGATAGAAAAAGTAAAGAAATATAGGAGAGGGTAAAATGACAAGAGAGAAGATTAAAGAATTATTTGCACAGGGAATTGACTGTTCACAGGTAGTGGCTGGAACATTTGCAGAGAAGATGCAAATGTCCGAAGAAGAGGCAAGGAAGATGTCAGCTTGTTTTGGCGGTGGTATGATGTGCGGTGAGACTTGCGGAGCTGTAACAGGAGCGCTTATGGTTATTGGCATGGTCTATGGGCATAGCCAAGAAGGGGACATGGATCAGAAAAACATTATGATGGGAAAAGTGGCAGAGTTTAAAGAGCGATATGCAAAGAAACGCTCATCCACAATGTGCAGAGATTTATTGGGGCATGACTTTTCGAAAGAGGGAGAACTCGAAAAAGTTCTAGAAGAGGGCTTGATGTTCAGCTTCTGCCCGGGAGTAGTGGAAGATGTCCTTGATATATTGGAAGAAATTTTATAGTAGACAGAGGAAAGAAAACGTCGGAAGAAATCCGGCGTTTTTTTGTGTTCGGATTAGTTTTAAAATATATACCATAGAAAAAGTAAATAAATAGCTATGATTTATTACGAAAATCAATTTGTGAAAAAATGGAAGAATGCGATATAGTTAATCTGTATGAAAAAAAATACCAATGAGGAGGAAAAGCAATGAAAGTAACAAAGAAAATGAAACGATTTGCTGCATTATTAATTGCCGCAGTCGTGATGTTGAGCGGAGTTCCATTACCGTCGGTTCAGGCGGCAGGAGACGCCAAAGGAGTTGATGTTTTAACTTTTACAGTTAAAAATGCGAAGGGAAATCCAGTACCTGGAGTGAAGTTGGAGATATATGATGGTAATACGCCAACGTACAAGAAGTTGACATCAAATGCATCAGGAATGGTTCGCTGGACTCCAGAACTTTCAGATGATGTGTTAGCAGGAAGAACATTGACAGTAAAACCGGTAGGACCTGAAACTACAGACTCACCTCTTACATTTGAAATGCGGTATATCTATAGTGGCGTAGGTCGTATTGAAATTAAAACGATTAACGGACAACCGGCAAGCGAAGTTTCGGATCCGGTACTTGTTGTAAAAGGTGGAGCGGCAGAAACACAGGGGAATAAAAAACAACTGGTAGTCAATGTGAAGGACAAAAAAGGCAATCCGGTAAATGATTGTGCGTTTGTAATGAAAGACGAAGCGTTCCCAGATGCAGTAGACGGAATGGCAAAATATCCATCAAACGGAGTAGTAAAGTTCACACTTAGTGATAACATGCAGTTTGGAGGAGTAATCCGAGTTCATTCACAGTCAAAAGAAACGTATACAGGAAACGAGTTAACATTCACATCAAAGAACAAAGAATTCCTTACAGTAAACGGAGAAGACTATGATGGAATGAAAGAGTATACCATCGTAGTAACAAAGAAGGGCGAAGAGCCGGAAAAACCGGAAGTAAATAAGGAAGCTCTTGAACAGAAAATCACAGACGCAAAAGCAATAAAGAATGAGAACTATACAGAAGCAAGCTGGAATGCATTGCAGGCAGCAATCACAGCAGCAGAAGCAGTGCGCGACAATGCGGACGCAACACAGGATGACGTAGATGCACAGGTAACAGCATTAGAGGAAGCAATCAATGGCTTAAAAGTAAACACACCACAGGGAAATAAAAAAGTACTTGTAGTACGTGTAGAAGACAAAGATGGCAATCCGGTAGATGGTTGTGCGTTTGTAATAAAAGACTCAGCGTTCCCGAATGCATTAGATGGAATGGCAAAATATCCATCAAACGGAGTGGTAAAGTTTACGCTTACTGATAGCTCGCAGCTTGGTGGAATAATCCGAGTTCATTCATGGTCAAGTGCTGATTATGAAGGAAACGAGTTAACATTCACATCAAAGAACAAAGAATTCCTTACAGTGAACGGGGAAGAATATGATGGAATGAAAGAGTATACCATCGTAGTAACAAAGAAGGGCGAAGAGCCGGAAAAACCGGAAGTAAATAAGGAAGCTCTTGAACAGAAAATCACAGACGCAAAAGCAATAAAGAATGAGAACTATACAGAAGCAAGCTGGAATGCATTGCAGGCAGCAATCACAGCAGCAGAAGCAGTGCGCGACAATGCGGACGCAACACAGGATGACGTAGATGCACAGGTAACAGCATTAGAGACAGCAATCAATGCTCTGGAAGAAAAAGAGCCGGAAAAACCGGAAGCGGTAAACAAGGACGAGCTTAAAAAGGCAATCGACGCAGCAAAAGCAATCGAGAATGAGAACTACACAGAAGCAAGCTGGAATGCATTGCAGGCAGCAATCGCAGCAGCAGAAGCTGTGCGTGATGATGCAGACGCAACACAGGATGCTGTAGATGCACAGGTGACAGCGCTTAAAAAGGCAGTAGATGGATTAAAGGAAAATTCGGAGAAGCCAAATCCGGAGAAGCCAAATACAGAGAAGCCAAATACAAATAAACCAAATCCAAATAAGCCAAATACCAATAAACCGAATGCAAATAAACCAAATGTAGATAAGAATGAGAACGCGGCTCCAAAAACTGGAGATTCTGCACCGTTTGTTCCATGCATGGCAGGTATGATTTGTGCAGCAGCAGTAGCAGGTATGGTTTTAAAGAAGAGAAAGTCTTTCGAATAGAGCAGGAGGAAACTTTATGAAACTTAGGGCTTTGGCAACAAGAATAGGGGCAGTTGCGTTGGCGGTTTTAATTACCGCCGGCAACCTGGCTCTTACCACTCAGGCGGCAGACGCTTGAGTGGATGTGCGGGAAGAGGATGTCTTCCCTCCGGCGCCTGATGACGTAGTTCAGGATAAGATGCTCAACTGGGTAATCCGAGGGGTTACTTTAGACCAGAGTTATAAAAAAGAGGACTATATTCCAATCAAACCAGATCGATTTAAAGGTTTACAGCAGTTTACATATTCAGCAGGAGCGCATCCAGAGGCATATCCGATTGATGTATATGTGTATAAACTGGGAGGATTAGAATACGCAACTGATTTAAGAAAGATTGATCTTTCTTATAATATGGTAAGTGATTTGACACCGCTCAAAGATCTTACAAATTTGAGAGATTTGACTTTCTATATGAATAAGCTTACAAGTATTGAACCTCTTCGTAAACTTACGAATCTGGAACAGTTAAATATTGCGTTTAATGAAGTGAAGGATTTGAGTCCTTTGATAAACATGAAGAGTTTGAAGAACTTGAATGTTGAGAATACTGGAATTTCTGATCTGAGGGGAATAGAAAGATGTACTAAGCTTTCGTCTTTGAACCTTAGCGGAAATAAAGTTTCGGATATTTCAGCGCTTGGAAATCTGATAAATATGGAAAAGTTCTTGTGGTTAAATAACAATCAGATTACAGACATTTCAGCTTTGGCTGATATGACAAAATTACGGGAACTTGATTTGTATGGCAACCAAGTGTCAGATATCTCAGCGCTTAAAAACCTTAGAAATCTGGAATCTCTGAATCTCGGAAATAATCGTGAAATAGCAGATCTTGCACCACTTGTCAATCTTACAAATTTGAAGGAAGATGAAGTTAATTTAGTTGGAACAAAGATTGAGACAAAGAAAGAATTATTATTCGAAGTTATCAGAGTCAACAAATTAATTGACCGGTTCAATGCGAATGAAATCAGTGTTGTGGATAAAGGAAAAGTAGAAGAAGCAAGAAAGGCTTATGACAGATTGTCAGAAGAAGCTAAGAGCTATATCACAGAACTTAGAATTACCGCAGCAGAAGAAAACATTGCAAGACTGGAGCAGGGAAAAGATCTTGTTCGCTATGATGAATTGTCTGAGTTCGAAAATATGGCAAAACAGGATGTCAAGACGTTAGAGATCAGAGTGACTGATACAAACGGTGATCCCGTGAGACATGCACGTTTTAACGTAAAGGGTCAGAGATATGGGGAAATTTACGGAACAATCAGTACAGATAAATATGGACTTGCAGAATATACAATTCCGTCAAATAATAATGAAACCTCATATACTTTTAAACTTCAAGAAAGTGCAAAATTTACAGGAGATACTGCGGATATTGAGATTACACTTTCAGCAGATTCTGTGATTACACATATCAATGGAGAAGCAACAGAGGATGGAAAAATTGACCGTACGCTTACATTAAAAGCAGGTGCACAGTTGTCCGTGAATAAAGTGACACTGGAAAAACTGATCGCATCAGCAGAAAAAATCAGTGCGGACGAATATAGTGATGTGAGCTATTCTAAATTGACAAAAGCAATTGAGGATGCGAAAGCTGTTGTGAAGAATTCTTCCGCTACGCAGAAAGATGTAGATGAAGCGGAAGCAAGTCTTAGAAATGCGATGGATGACCTTGAAAAAGGTGCGGACATGAGGACTTTGAAGATGAGTGTTGAAGATGGGGAGGGAAATCCGATTCCGAACATTCATTTCGAAGTAAGTAATTCATGGAATGGCGGAAGAACAGAACTTATTTCTGATGAGTCTGGTAAAATGAGTTACACGGTTCCTAAATATCCAATCAATTACTATACGGTTGTTATTAACGCAGACGAAAATTATACCATGGTAAATGAACTGCGTTTCACAGAAGAAGAAAACAAAATCGTGAAAGTAAATAATAAGACGGTGACAGGACCGGAAGACTTGAATGTAACCGTAACTCTTAAGAAGAAAGAGAATCTGAAACCAGTCGATAAATCGGCATTAGAGGCGTTGCTCCAAGAAGCCAAGGCGATTGTTGAGGAAGACTATACCGCAGACAGCTATGCAGCGCTTCAGAAAGCCATTGATGAAGCAAGAAAAGTAGTGGCAGACGATAAAGCATCTCAAGTGACAGTGAATAGTCAGAAGAGCGCACTTCAGAAAGCCATTGATAATCTTGTACCAAAAGAGGTTAAACCGACAGACAGAAAAACAGCAGTAATCATCGCAAAAGATGGAACAGGAAAACCAGTAGAAGGCGTTAAGTTTACCGGCTATTCTACCTACGGATCAGATGTAAATAAAGTGACCGATTCAAGAGGCGCAATTGTGTATACCATGAAGTTTGGAGAGGCTCTGACTCTTCAGCTTGCAGATGACAGATACACAACAACAAGCGGAGAGATTCGTGTGAGAACTGATTGGGAAACCGGAGAGATTATATCAATTAACGATAAGGCAATTACGACTCTGGAAGAACAGATTGTTAATGTTGTTGTCAATAAAGTCGGCGGAGAGTCAAGTGTAGATAAGAGCGATTTAGAGGCGAAACTTGCAGAGGCGTTGAAAGTAGATTCGGGAAAATATACAGAAGACAGTTATAATAAACTGTTGGCAGCCATAGAGGAAGCGCAGAAAGTATTTGATCGTGATGACGCAGCGCAAGATGAGGTTACAGAGCAGGTTAACAAACTTACAACAGCAATGGACAATCTGAAAGAAAAAGAAGAAGGAACTGTTGATACAACTCCTTTGAAGGATAAATTAAAAGAAGCGAAAGCAATTAGTGCAAAAGGATATACCGCAGATACTTATGCAGCGCTTCAAGATGCGATTAAAAAAGCGGAGGGCGTATTAAATAGCAATCCATCCCAGCAGGAAGTATTTACAGCGGTGATTGATCTTCAGAAAGCCATTGATAATCTAAAAAAAGCTGTTGTTGACGTAAATAAAGATCTTTTGGGAGAAACGCTGGAAAAAGCTAAAAGTTACAAAGCGGATGACTGGACAAAAGCAAGCTATGAAGCGTTACAGAAAGCCATCGCCGAGGCAGAAGTCGTATATAAAGACGAAGAAGCGGATCAAGTAGCGGTTGATAGAAAAGTTGCGGCCCTTAATAAAGCAATCAATAATCTGGGAGCAAAAGGAAGTGAAACTCCGAATCCGGAAAAACCAGAAAAACCGGAGAAACCAAATACACCAAATACTCCGGGAACCGGTGGACAAGGTGGACAAGATGGAAACGGAAATGCTGCTGGTGGACAGAAACCAGATGGAACAGTCCTAAATGGCGGAACATCCGGACCACAAGCTGCCAAGACCGCAGATACAGCGCATCCGATTGTATATGCAGCAGCCATGTTTGCAGCAATGGCAGGAATCGTTGTATTCAGAAGAAAAAAAGTAAAATAATAGTCAAATGACAAGAAAAGTGCCGGAAGAGATTCCGGCGCTTTTTATTGGGGGCTTCAGTTGAAAAACAATACCCAAATAGGATATAATATGTTGAAAATGGAAGGATGGGGAAACAACGTGGGTATGTTAAAAGTGACGGAATGTGAATTGGAAGGATTGAAAATTATAGAACCGCAGGTATTTGCTGATGATCGAGGCTGGTTTATGGAATTATATCGAAAAGAAGATTATGAAGAAGCAGGTATTTGCTGTGAGTTTGTGCAGGATAATCGAGCATATTCGAAGCAGGGCGTGCTTCGCGGGATGCATTTTCAAGTGAAATATCCACAGGATAAGTTGTTGAGTGTATTGAGAGGAGAAATATACGATGTTGCAGTAGATATTAGAAAAGATTCTAAGACATATGGGAAGTGGTTCGGAATCAGATTGTCTGATGAAAATAAGAAGCAAGTATTTATTCCGAAAGGATTTGCACATGGATACCTTGTATTGTCAAAGGAAGCAGAGATTTTATATAAATGCAGTGAAATCTATCATCCGGAAGACGAAGGCGGTATCGCATGGGATGATCCAAAGCTGGCGATTCAGTGGCCGATTTCCGTTCAAAGTGAACTTATTATTTCAGAAAAGGATCGAAATTGGGAAGGGCTTTTATAATGAAAATATTAGTGACAGGCAGTAACGGACAGCTTGGGAAAGCGGTGGTTAGGGAATTAAAACACAGAGGTCATGAAGTGATCCCCGCAAGCCATGAAAATATGGATATTACAAAAGAGGATATTGTTTGGTCAGTATTGGAAGAAGTAAGACCGGATGCAGTCGTACACTGTGCCGCGTATACAAACGTGGATCGGGCGGAAGAAGAGCGAGAGGTTTGTCGTCGGGTGAATGTATGTGGAACGAAATATCTCGTAAAATGGTGCGGCGAACATGACGTAAAAATTCTATATGTTAGTACGGATTATGTGTTTTCGGGAGAAGGAACGGTGCCGCATGGAGAAGAGGATGAAAAGAATCCGTTAAATACATATGGACAGAGCAAACATGAGGGAGAGGAACTTGTAAAAAAGAATTTGAAGAAGTGGTATATTGTACGTACCTCATGGCTCTATGGAGAGGGACAAAATTTTGTCACAGCAATTCTTAAGAGGGCAAAAGAAGAAGGAGAACTTCAAGTAGTAAATGATCAGATTGGTTCGCCGACATATGCAGAAGATTTGGCAGTGACGATTAGCGAGCTGATAGAGACTGAACGGTATGGAGTCTATCATGTGACGAATACAGGCGAATGTACATGGTATGAATTTGCATGTGAGATATTAAAATACGCAGATATAGAAGCGGTGGTGCATCCGGTGACAACAGAGCAATACCCTAAGAAAGCAATGAGACCGAAGAATAGCAGGCTTGCAAAGAAGAAGTTGGAAAAAGAAGGATTTAAAGTGCTGCCTCCCTGGAGAGACGCATTGAAAAGATATATGTATTATGATTCCCTTTCTTGACAGAGATTCTGAATTGACGTATATTAAAATCAACGCAGATGATGGTTGCTGTATCGAGGAACTATCACAATTCTTAGAATCTAAATATGAATCATATTTCTATGAAGAATCTTCCAAATCGGAATATATTCTCGTTTGAAAGAAGAATAAAATGAAAAAACGAAAAGTAGGGAATCCATTGTCTGGGAAAGGCATTTTTGCTATTATGTTTTTATAAAGATAGTTTCTCATATAGCCTTACGGAAAGGATGCTATATGAATGAACGCGGCGGGACAAATGAATATCGGGAAGTTATATCGTCTGGAGCAGATGTGAAAAAGGAAATTTATAGTCAGACCGAGGATGCAGTGCTTAAGACAATGATACACTACTTCAAGGATGAGTTATTGCCTTATCTAGGAATCAAGGGAAAGGCAGTCGGAATCGCAGCAACAGAAGTAGTTTACCTCGAATTGAAGAAGCTTTTGCAGGATTTTAATCTGGTTATGGAAGATGGCTCGTGGAGTCATTTTGAATTCCAAAGTAAAAACGAAGGTCTGGAAGGTTTGAAACGATTTCGGGCATATGAAGCGGTTACAAGTTATCAGAATCACGTGGAAGTTACCACATATGTATTGTTTTCGGGAACGATTCAGAATCCGATGACAGAATTTACAGAAGGGATGAATACCTATCGGATTCATCCGGTGATTATGACGAATATGCAAGTGGAAGAACTTGTAGAAAAACTGCAGAAAAAGACAGCAGCAGGAGAAAAGTTGACCAAACAAGATTTAGTTCCAATGACGCTTTGCTCTTTAATGGGCGGGAAACTCAGCCAGAAAGAGCGGATTACAAAAGCGTTTGAGTTCTCAAGGCAGGCAGAGAAAGACATCCCGAAGGAAGAGATAAATAAGATTGAGGCGGTGATGTATGCGATGGCAGAGAAATTTTTGAATGAAGTAGATATGGAAGAAGTCAGGGAGGCAGTTAAGATGACAAAGTTAGGGACGATGTTAATAAATGAAGGAAGAGAAGAAGGGCGAGAAGAAGGACGATGTAAAAATATAATTTCGTTAGTTCTCCGTAAGATACGAAAAGGATATAGTGCGATAGAGATTGCGGATATATTAGAAGAAGACAAAGAGGTTGTGAAAAAGATATATGATATTGCAATCTCGGAAGCTCCAGAGTATGATGAGGAAAAAATATATAGAAGATTCAGGGAATCATAAGAGGATTACCGGGTTTTCATTCTGATTTGAAGAA
>OIZU01001728.1_pt1 | contig 10934 bp, 10 predicted proteins | sample 1588661 | NCBI WGS metagenome assembly OIZU01 (sample SAMN03283257) | human gut metagenome | biome: human-associated habitat; material: feces | host: Homo sapiens | place: USA | collected 2013 | reverse complement strand
TACATTTAAATAAAAAACTGCTGAAATCAATGCTTTAGCAAAAAGATGAGGATAAAAATATCGTGAGGATAAGCCGCATTATCCGAATATTCGGATAATGCGGCTACACAAACCTGCGCAGAGGCATAGACGGCCTCGCCCAGTTGGTCGAACGACAATTCCATCTGGAGCCCTGCACAAACAACCTGTTTTTGATTTGCGGTCGCCACAAGGATCACATCAAAGCAATGCTGTGGGAGAGAGACGGTTTTGTGCTGCTGTATAAGCGTATGGAGAACGGCGGTGATTTCCAATGGCCGCGCAGCAAACAGGAAATGCTTCAGCTAAGCTAGCAGGAATTCCGCTGGCTGTTGGAAGGACTGTGTGTAGAGCAACCGAAGACTATGTGGGAAACATACACAATTTTACCGGGAATCACCTGTACTTTGAGGTGAGACTTGCGGAGTAGCTAATGGACACGATGGCGTATTTTCATAATCGAAAGGAACCAAGGAACACAAAGGAAGCATGATTTCAAGCTATGCCCAGCTATACGGAAAACAACCGAGACTAACCAAAGTCTCGGTTGTTTTTAGTAAGAAAATATGTCGCGCTCAGACGACAGATAAAATATCTCTCCTGGAGTTATAAATGTTCTGCAGGAGATTAAGCAACGATTTCACTATGGGTGTAGACGATATCTGTGAAAGTTAATCTTCATATCGATATTTTAAAAAGGTGCAGGCTCAGCCTTCCAGAATGTCGCCCAAAAGGACGTCCGCCATGATCAGGCTGCGCGGCACATGGAAAGGCCCTTTGAACGTGCTGCCTTTGCACGGCGGCTCGGTGGGCTTGCCGTCCCGGCGCAGATAACCGTACCATTCGCCGCAGACGTCGTCCGCAAAACAGGTTTTGCAGTACTCCGCCGTTTTGAAAAACCATTCCAGATACTTTTCGTCCTTTGTATCCCGGTAAGCCATCAGGCTGGCGATCAGGATCTCGTTGTGGGGCCACCACAGCTTCATGTCGTGCTCATACGCCTCCGGCGGCAGGCCCTTGCAGTCGATGAAGTACAGCAGGCCGCCGTATTCCTTGTCCCAGCCCGCTTCGATGGCAAAGTTGAACACGTCTTCGGCTTTTTTGTGCAGCGCCGCGTCGCCCGTTCGGTTGGCCTCCTCCATCAGGAACCAGCTGCATTCGATGTCATGCCCGGGGTTCACCACACGTCCGGCGGTGAAGTCGCCCTGGAACTCGCCATTCACGCCCACACTCTCCAGCGTGCATTTCATCTCCGGCTTGTGGTGATACGCAAAGATGTCGTGGACGCACTCGGCCGCATACCGGTCGTACAGCGCGGCCTGTTCCGGGTCTACGCGGCGCATCACGCTGGTCATATTCAAAAAGATCATCGGGTCCGCCAGTGCGCGGCCCGTGCGCGTCTCCGCAATGGTTTTGGGGCCCATTCCCGTGGGGTCCGGCATGCCGTGGTTCAGGTCATACACCAGCTGATACGCTTTGCGCGCGCGCTCCAGATGTTCCCGCTCGCCCGTCTGGCCGTAATACTCCGCGTTGCCGATGGCGTAAAAGCCTTCTGAGAAGCAGTACCGGCGCTGGCGCAGCGGTTTGCCGTCCGCCGTTACCGTGAAGTACAGCCTGTCCCCCGCCGTGCGGTTGATGCAGTGCTCCTCCAGAAAGTCCAGGCAGGACTTTGCGGCGTCCAGCCATTCCTGCTTTTTGCCGTACACGCGGCACAGGTACGAGAACGTCCACGCACAGCGCCCCTGCATCCACACGCTTTTGTCTGTGGAAAACACCTTGCCGTCACGCGTCAGGCAGGTGTAAACGCCGCCGTGCTCTTTGTCCATGCCGTGCTCCAGCCAGAACGAGACGCAGCTCTCCAGCTCCGCGCGGACCCAGTCCCGCCATGCCTGCAGTTTTTCCCTCTCCATTTGAAAAACCTTCTTTCCTTTATTCCGGCAGCTGTCGCTTGCCGGGAATGTCAAACCGTGCGGCCCGAGCGCGGCGGATGCCAGCCGCTGCCGATGTTCGCCGCAAGATACCCCGCCCCCATCAGCCCGGCGTTGTTTCCCAGTGCCGCGGGCACGACCCGGCATCCGCGGAAGCTGGGCTTGACCATCGGTGCGGTCATCCGTTCGAGCTGACTGAGGATATACGGCTCCCCCATGATGCCGCCGCCCAGCACCACCAGAGCCGGGTCAAAAGCGTGGATCAAGGATATGATACCACAGGCGACCTCGCGAATCCATGCATCTACTTCCTTTTTTATTGTCGGATCGTTCAAATGTGCAAAAATATCCCGTCCCGTGGTGAGCGCCGGGTAAAGCGCCGTTACGCGGGCCACCAGCGCAGAGGTGCTGGCGTAGCGCTCGTAGCTCCCCGTGCCCTGCCGCGCCGGGTCCACGGCCTCGGGATGCGTGACGAGCCCCCCGAACTCCCCCGCGCTGCCCGCGCGGCCACGGTACAGCCGGCCGCCGGTATACACCGCACCGCCCACGCCCGTGCCGTAGCTCACCATCAGGAAATCCTGTTCGTCCCGCGCCGCCCCGAAGGCGAATTCTCCCGCCGCCGCGGCGTTCACGTCGTTTTCCACAGCCACCGGCAGGCCCAGCTCCCCCTCCAGGATCTGCCGCGGGTTCAGCCCCGTGTAGCCGGGGATATTGTCGCTCAGGCGGATAACGCCCGTCCGGGCGTCCACCTCGCCGGCGGTGGAGACGCCCACACGCTCCACGCCCGGCGTCTGCCGCACAAGCTGCGCCACGCGGGACAGCATCGCCCGCGCCCCGCCGCCTCCGTCCGTCGGCGTTTCCTCTACGCCTGTCAGCACGCCGTCCTCCAGCACGCCCGACTTGATGTATGTCCCTCCGATGTCGATACATGAGATTTTCATTTGTTCACTCCTTGCCGTTCCGGCGCAGATGCGCCGTTGCTGTAAGTCCGCATTGCGGCTTCTCCGTTCAATAAGCGCCGCAGCCCACCGGGCACCGGCTTTTTCGTGTGCGGTTCATGAACCCTGGTGTGCAGGGCGTTCCCAATGCAAAAAGCCCCGGTGCAGGGCAGGGCCGCCGCCCGTGCCCTGCGTCCGGGACTGGAAGGGGGAGCGTTATAAAGCGGCAGCGCGCTCAATGGCCGCGTCTATCATCGCCGCGCATTTTTCTACCTGGGGCATATCTTCAGGCCCGAGGCCCGGCAGCGGCGCGCGCACGCCTCCCAGAATCAGGCCCTCGCGCAGGCGAAGAATTTCCTTCATTACCGCATACAGGTTACCGCGGCAGGCGCACATGGCGTAGATGATCGCATCAATATCATACTGGACGGCACAGGCTTTTTCAACCTCGCCTGTTCGCAAAAGCGCATCGGCCTTCAAAAACAGCTCCGGCATCACTGCATAGGTGCCGCCGATACCGCCGTCCGCACCCATCGTGCGCCCGCCCACAAACTGTTCATCGGGACCGTTGAACACCACGAAGCCCTCGCCGCCCGCAGCCTTGAACATCTGGATATCCTGCACCGGCATGGAAGAATTTTTTACAGCCGCGACACGGGGATTTTTGCGCATCTCCTCAAACAGGGACATCGTCAGCGCCACACCCGCAAGCTGCGGGATATTATAAATCACAAAGTCGGTGTTGGGTGCGGCGTTGCTCATCGCGTTCCAGTAATCGGCGATGGCGTATTCCGGCAAGTGAAAGTAGATGGGCGGAATGGCTGCGATGGCGTCTACTCCCAGGCTCTCGGCATGGCGCGCCAGTTCCACGCTGTCCCGCGTGTTGTTGCACGCCACGTGTGCGATGACCGTGATGCGCCCTTTGGCTACCGCCATCACATTTTCCAACGTGCGCTTGCGGTCGTCTACGCTTTGGTAAATACATTCGCCGGATGAGCCGCCCACATAAACGCCTTTGACGCCTTTTCGAATCAGATGCTCTGCAAGCGCGCGCACCCGTTCGGGGCTCACCTCGCCCGCGTCGTCATAACAGGCATAGAACGCGGGGATGACGCCGCAATATTTTTCAGGCTCTCTCATACAAATCGTTCCTCTCTCAATGGGGCGGCACAGGGCAAACAGCGCGCCGCCGGATATGTGCAGGCGGCCGTCATCCCTTGACGGCGCCCATGGTGATGCCCTGCGTAAAATACTTCTGGAAGCAGATGAATACTGCAACGATGGGTACCGCGCCCAATGTGGCACCCGCCATCATCAGCCCGTAGTTCGTCGCGAACTCCGATTGCAGCCGGGCAATGCCCAGTGAGACCGTGATGGCATCGCTGCTTTTGAGCATGATGAGCTGCATAAAATAATCGTTCCAGGTATTGACGAAGGTGAAGATGGCAAGCGCCCCTACGCCGGGCTTGACGATGGGCAACACGATATCCCAGAAGGTGCGCAGTTCGCCAGCGCCGTCGATTCTCGCGGCCTCCAGAAGCTCGGAGGGCAGAGTCTCGGAAAACTGTTTCATCAAAAATACGCCGAACGGCCAGCCGACCGTGGGAAAGATGACGGCCCATGAGGTATTGTACAGCCCGATGGCCGCCATAATGCGCACCAGGGGCACCATCACCACCTGCTTTGGCAGTGCCATGGCGCATACGAAAAGGGCAAAAATGAATTTTGCGCCCGTAAATCGCTTTTTCGCCAATGCATAGCCCGCCAGCGAAGCGGTAAAGCATGTCAGCAGCGTGGCCATGGCGGCCTGGAACACACTGTTCCACAGCCAAAGGCCCGCCGGGTTTTTAAACAACTTAACATAGTTTGCCACCGTGGGCTCCGCAGGGAACCATTGAGGCGGCAGCTGGACCGTCGCCGTTTGCAGCTTAAACGAGCCGGTCACGATCCAATACAGCGGGAAGATGAAGGTGAAAGCCAGCAGGCACAGCGCCGCCCACGCAAAAACTGTATAGGCTTTTTTATTTTTTTCCATTGCGCTTCCCCCTCCTTAATATTCCACGCCGGTGTTCATCGTTTTGAACTGCAGAACACTGAACAGCGCAATGATAATGGCCAGTACCACACCTACGGCGTTTGCATACCCATAACGGTACAGCGTGAAAGCATTGGTATATAAGTAATACATCACCGTGTCGGTGGAATGCTGCGGTCCGCCGGAAGTGAGCAGTTGGATGAGTGCGAAACACTGGAAGCTGTTGATGGTGGTAATGATGGCCACATACAGTGTCGTAGGCATGACGGAGGGCCATTTGATCTTCCAGAAGGTCTGCAGCTTGGTGGCGCCGTCCACCTCGGCGGCTTCCACCAGGGATCGGTCCACGTTGCCCAATGCCGCTACGTACAGCACAATGGGCTGCCCCACCGAAGTGGTGAACAGGATGAGGATAATGCACCAGATGGCAAAACGCGCATCGCCGAGCCACATGATATTCTGATCGATGACCCCCAGAGATTTGAGAGCCCAGTTAAAAATACCGTTATAAGCATCGAACATCCATTTCCACACGACCACGACCGCCACGGTGCCCGTGACCGCGGGCAGATAGAACACACAGCGAAAAAACGAACGCGGTGCCTCGTGCATCGGCGTGATGGCGGAAGCCACCCACAGCGAAAACGCGGTGACGGTGGGAACCGCAACCACAACGATGAGCAGCGTATTGAGCAACGCACGGTAAAACGTGGGCGTGGTGAATAGCTCTGCGTAGTTGCGCAGGCCCACGAAAGTCTCCATGGAGACCGGGGTCTTCATGGTGTAATCAAACAGGCTTGTAACAAAGCCTGTGAGCATGGGAATGATGATAAAGCAGCAGAAAAACAGCAGTGCCGGCAGCATGAAAAGATAACCGACGATGTTGTCGTGGCGGCGCAGTGCGTGGCTGCGTCCATCCGCCTTGCCCGGATTGCGGTGCGCCATAAAAAAAGATTCCCCCTTTTACCAGTTGAGCCGGCCCTTGAAAACGGGAGGCCGTGCGGAAAAAATGTGCCGTTGTGCGCGGCCGTGGTATGCAGAAAGCGAACCAAACCTTTGTATGCGGTCCGGTTCGCCTTCGCACATCCGCCGCGCAGCCCCGCCGTCAGCGAGACCGCGGCGTCCGGTTGGCGGTTTATGCCATACCTGCGTTGGAATTTTCCACGTAGGCGTTTACAGCAGCGGTGACGTCGTCGCCATTGGTGACAGCCTGCAGCATGTTCCACCATTCGGTGCGCATGTTGGCAAAACCGTCCATAGTGTTGTAATACGGAGCGTAATATTTCGTCCAGCCGGACAGCAGCTTATACTCTTCATTTCCCGCATACAGGTCGCCGAAACTGGCGCGCACGGGAAATGCGCCGGTGCGCACAACGTTCTTCGGGCCCCAGGTCTCGTCGTCGCATACAAATTTGATAAACTCTTTCGCCGCGGCAGCTTTCGTGTCATCGCCGTTGTCGAACACACAGAAGCCGTTGACCAGATACTCCAGCGCGGGCACGCCGTCGTCGGAGGGGAACGGCAGGGAAAGCGTGGTGATAGCGTTCTCATCCAGCGTGGCCTGGTTCACAAGCTGCGTGGAGGTACCCCAGCAAAGTGTAAAAGAGGTGCTGCCTGTCTTGAACAGCTCGATATCGCTGCCTCCGTTGTAGGCAACGCCGTTGCCCAAAAGGCCGTCCTGAATCCACTTCTGCGCAGTTTCCAGGCCCTTGACGCCAGCTTCGCTGTTCATGGTATACTCGGTCATGTCCGCATTGGCAATTTCGGCTCCGTACAGATTGCTGATGAAGGCCCGGGTGCCCTGGTCCCCGCCCTGGCCCTGGCAGAACAGTGTGCCGGGATTCACACCGGCCTCGTGCAGAGCCTTCAGCGCTTTTTCAAAGTCCTCAGTAGTCCAGGTGCGGTCGCCCTCCTGGTTGACAAACTCAAGAGCGCCGGCTTCTTCCCACTGCTTCTGATTGATGACCATATAGAACGGAGCGGAGCTGATGGGATACATGTAGGCGGTGCCATTGCCCTTGCATGCATTGACCAGCGCGTCGTTATTCACATCTTTGACGAATTCATCGGTAAACAGATCGTCCAGAGACACCAGCTTGCCATTCTTGCCGTATTCGATGATGCGGCCCGGGGCGTCGAACAGCACGTCGGGGGCCGCATTGCCCTCGATGGCGGCCGTGATGGCGTCCGGCCCGGAGGTGAAGTCGATGGTCTCGAGGTTCACCTTGATGTTGGGATACTTTTCGTTGAACGCTTCAATGATCTTCTGCTCGTAAGTGCCGGCGGGATCATCGGCATTTTCCTGCCCAAAGGTAGGGAACGCCCACCAGGTAATCTCTGCGGTCATCTGGGTGGGGTCGTCCGACGGGGAAGCGGAAGAAGAAGCGGCCGGGGCCGACGTAGAGACGGGTGCGGAAGAGGATGTGCCGCTTGCATTACAGCCGGCAAAAATGCCGACGGACAGAACCAGCGCGAGAGCGACGGCGAACAGCTTTTTCATAGTGGTCCTCCTGTTTTTGATATATTGGGGACGGCGCGCACCGCGTACCGGTACCTGCGGGGCGCGTCCTGTCCTGCTTCGTCCTCATAGTACCATTTATGAAAAACATTTTCAATCTGCTTTTGTAATGAAAATCTTTTCGTTTTTTGTGCATCGTGCCAAATTCTTACAATTTGATGAAAAGCTCTTGTGTGTTTTCCTTTCGTATGCTTATAATTAAAGAAAGCATAAATGAAAAAGATTTTCATTTTTAAATCTGAAAAGGAGGCGCCCCGTGGAATATAAGGACGTATTGGATACGATGACGGGTGAATACAACAACCTCACGAAATCCGGGCGGAAGGCAGCGGACTACATCTTCGCGCACCGTGTGGAGGCACAGTACATGTCCATCACGGCGCTGGCGGAGGAATGCGGCGTAGCCGAGGCCACGATCTCACGGTTCTGCCGTACGCTGGGCTTTTCCGGTTACAATGATTTCAAGCTGGCCCTTGCAAAGGCCAGCGGCGCCCCGGCGGCGGATGACGAGGTCGGCATCTATGGAAAGGTCCTGCCGGAGGACAGCATTACCGACATGTGCAAAAAGCTGTATGCCACGAACGTGGCGGCCATTGGCCAGACGCTGGCGCAGATCGACGAGGAGAATGTGGGCCGGGCAGTGAAATATCTTTCCGCCGCACAGCGGGTCTACTGCTTCGGACAGGGGGGAAGCTTGGTCATTGCCATGGAGGCATGGGCGCGTTTCATTACAGCCGCACCCCAGTTCCAGTGCATCGAGGACTCCCACATGCAGGCCATGGCCGCGGCGCTCTCCACGCCGGACGATGTGATCCTGTTTTTTTCCTATTCCGGCGCGACAAAGGATATGCTGGATGTGCTGCGCCCGGCGCGCAGACGCGGCGCAAAGATCATCCTGGTGACGCATTTTGCAAAGTCGCCTGCCGCTGCGATGGCAGATGTGACCCTGCTGTGCGGCTCCAAGGAGGGGCCGCTGCAATCCGGTTCCGTGGCTGCAAAGATGGGTCTGCTGTTCATCATCGACGTACTGTTCAATGAATATTGCCGCACCAATCCCGCCCTGACGGAGGCGAACCGCGAGGCTACGGCAGGAGCCATTTCAGCAAAGCTGCTGTAAGCACAGAACGAAAGGGATGTGACTGTGATGGATTATGAAAATATCACCGAGCGCCGTATACTTGTATTTGGAGATTCAAACACGTATGGATACGACCCGGAGCGGGACGGCCGTTATGGGGAAACAGAGAGATATCCGTGCCGTATACAGGCTTTGCTGGGGCCGGGCTGGACCGTGATTGAGGAGGGCCTGCCGGGCCGTACCGCGGTGTTTGACGACCCCGTCACCGAAGGGCTGTGCGGCCTTTCCTACCTTACGCCCTGTATGATGAGCCATGCGCCCTTGGATACACTGGTGGTGATGTTGGGAACAAATGATACGAAGGAACGGTTCGGATGCAATGCCTATCTCATTGCACAGGGCATTGGACGCCTGTTGAAAAAGGCTGCCGATACCGATGCATGGCGTGATAAACCCGATATATTGGCTGTATGCCCTGCGCCTATTGTGCCCGCATACGAGAGTCTGGTCTTCCGCAACGCTTTGGGTGGCGGATGTGCGGAAAAGGCTGCCGCTCTGGCACAGGAACTGGAGCCCGTGGTTCTGCAGCTGGGTGCGCGCTTTCTGGACGCAGGGCGCGTGCCCGGCGTGGAAGTGCATCCGCTGGACGGCATACACCTGACGCGGAGCGCGCATGCGGCATTGGCCCAAGCGCTTGTAGAGGTACTGAAAACGTGATAAAATGAGGGCGGACAAGATCCGTCCTTATTTTTTGCGGCCGGCTGCGGACGTGTTATTTTTACAGCGTTTTTGTTTTGCGGACACGTCTTCATGCTGTATGATGGATCTGAAAAACGATTGGAATGAAAAAGAAACGGAGTATTCCTGTGAAACTGGACAAACTGACTGTACTGAAAATCCTGGGCATCGCGGGTGCGGCGATATTCTTTTACTGGGCCCTGCAAAACCTGTCGCTGCTGGCGGACGCGGCGGGCTGGCTGCTCAATATCCTGTGGCCGCTTCTCCTCGGCTTCTGCATGGCGTTCGTGCTGAACATCCCAATGCGCTTTTTTGAACGGCACCTTTTGAAGAATCCAAAAAACAAACGCGCGGCGGCGCTGCGCCGTCCGTTGTGCATCCTCCTCTCGCTGCTGGCCATCATTGTTATTTTGACGGCGGTGTTCGCCTTGGTGGTGCCGGAGCTGCTGAGTGCGTTCGCGGTGCTGGGAGAGGCCATCCCCGAGTTTTTGACGGCCGCGCAGAAGTGGGCGCTGGAAGGGGCCGACCGGTTCCCGCAGGCGGAGCAATGGCTGGCTTCGCTGCAGATCGACTGGAATGAAACGGGCAAAAAGCTTCTGAGCTACGTTACCGAAGGCGCGGGCAATCTGCTGGGCGGCACGGTATCGGTGCTGTCGGGCATCGTGGGCGGCGTGTTCAACGCCATCATGGCGTTCATCTTCGCGCTGTATATCCTGCTGGGCAAGGAGAAGCTGAAAAGCCAGACGGCCCGTGTGTGCGTGGCGTTTCTGCCGCGCAAATGGGCGGACAGCCTGTTCTTTGTGGCCAATATGGCCAGCCGCACGTTTGCGAAATTCGTTTCCGGCCAGTGCACGGAGGCGTGCATTCTGGGCACGCTGTGCTGGCTGGGCATGTCGCTGCTGCGGCTGCCCTATGCGCCCATGATCGGCGCGCTGGTGGGCATTACGGCGCTCATTCCCATCGTTGGCGCCTGGGTGGGCCTCATTGTGGGCGCATTCATGATCGGGATGGAGAGCCTGACGCAGGCGCTGATCTTCGTGATTTTCCTGCTGGTGCTCCAGCAGGTGGAGGGCAACCTCATTTATCCCCGTGTGGTCGGCTCCTCAGTTGGGCTGCCGCCCATCTGGGTGCTGGCCGCCGTCACGGTGGGCGGCAGCCTGTGGGGCATTGCGGGCATGCTGTTTGCGGTGCCGGTGTGCAGTATCCTGCACGCGCTGCTGCGCTTGGGCGTGCACCGCCGCCTGGAGGCGCAGGCCCTCCAGAATGGTGTAGGCGGATACATGGGCCAGCATGGTGGACAGGGCATATCCCGCCACCTTGACGGCATAGCCGGCCAGACACACGCCGCACCAAAATACAATGCCCTCCCAGTCCGCCTGACGCTCCAGAAAGAGCCGGATGATCTGATAGACGCCGAGATACGGCACAAAGCCGCCCGCCACACTGAGGATGGCCAGCACCACAGAGGCGGCCATCTTCCCCCGGCAGGGCGCGGCGAAGGACAGCAGGATGCCAAGCCAGGTCCTCTCCTTCATACACAGCACTCCTCTCAAAGAAAAATCGTTGTAGTTTGCTTACGCTAACTACAACGATTATAAGAAATTCTTCTTCCTCTGTCCGCTCCGTCCTGCCGGTCTGGTCCCGTTTGGACGGAAAAATTTATTGGCTTTCCCGCCGGTAC
>OIZU01001711.1_pt1 | contig 10994 bp, 8 predicted proteins | sample 1588661 | NCBI WGS metagenome assembly OIZU01 (sample SAMN03283257) | human gut metagenome | biome: human-associated habitat; material: feces | host: Homo sapiens | place: USA | collected 2013 | reverse complement strand
AAATGCTTAAATCTGAACGAAAACAGTTTATCCTCGAAAAGGTTTTAAAGGAAAAATTTGTCTCTTTGGAGACTCTTGTACAAGATTTGGGAACATCTGAATCGACTGTTCGTCGGGATTTGGATGAGTTAGAGGATGAAAGCAAACTTCGCCGGGTCCACGGTGGGGCGGAAAGTCTTCACTTTCTCCAAGAGGAAGAAAGTAATAAAGAAAAATCTATCAAAAACATTCAATTTAAGTCAAAAATTGCGGTAAAAGCAGCGGAGTTGATCAAAGATCATGATGTGATCTTTATCGATGCTGGGACGACCAATGAACTTTTGGTACAAGAAATTGTCAATCCAACGGTAACCGTGGTGACCAACTCGATTCACCATGCGACCAAGTTGGTCGAGCGAAATGTTCCAACGGTCATCATCGGTGGGAAGGTAAAATCTTCTACAGATGCTAGTATCGGAGGGATTGCGCTCAATCAGATCGGTCAGTTGAATTTTGACAAGGCCTTTCTTGGAATGAATGGAATCGATGATGAATTTTACAGCACTCCAGACCTGGAAGAAGGATCTGTCAAGCGTGCGATTATCGAAAATGCAAAAAAAACCTATATCCTAGCGGATGATTCGAAAATTGGGGTGACATCCTTTGTCAAAGTGGCTCCTATCAAGCGAGCCATGATTATCACCAATCAATGTGAACCGCAACGATTAAAGGTTTTAAAAGAAAAAACGGAGGTTATAGAGGTTTGATTTATACAGTAACACTGAATCCAGCCATTGACTATATTGTTCGACTCGATCATGTAGAGACGGGAGCGGTCAATCGGATGGCTTCGGAAGATAAATTCGCCGGTGGTAAGGGAATCAATGTCAGTCGTGTCTTGAAGCGTCTCGATATCGAGAACACAGCGACTGGATTTATCGGTGGTTTCACTGGACGCTTCATTGAAGACGTACTGACTAGCGAAGCCATTTCAACCAACTTTGTGACAGTGGACCAAGATACACGGATCAATGTCAAGATCAAGGCTGATGAGGAAACAGAAATCAATGGGAATGGTCCAGAAGTAACGGAAGCTCAGTTGCAAGAATTGCTCAACATCTTATCGAGCTTAACAGCAGATGATGTGGTAGTCTTTGCAGGGTCTGCCCCATCTTCACTTGGAAATGCCATTTACAAACAATTGATCGCAGCAACTCGTGCGACAGGCGCGCAAGTCGTTTGCGACTTTGAAGGGCAAACCTTGATTGATTCCTTGGAGTTCAATCCCCAATTGGTTAAACCAAACAACCATGAGTTGGGAGCTATTTTTGGCGTTACCTTGACGGAATTGCCAGAAATTGAACACTATGCCAAAGAAATCTTGGCCAAAGGAGCACAAAACGTCATTATTTCCATGGCGGGTGATGGAGCTCTTCTTGTCAGTCCAAACGGTACTTACTTCGCAAAACCAATCAAAGGGCAAGTGAAGAATTCTGTTGGGGCTGGGGATTCCATGGTAGCAGGCTTCACAGGGAAGCTCGCAACGACGGGAGATGTTATCGAAGCCTTCAAATGGGGCGTGGCTTGTGGCACAGCGACCACCTTCTCAGATGATTTGGCGACAGCGGACTATATTAAAGAAACTTATGAAAAAGTAGAGGTAGAAAAACTATGAAAATTCAAGACGTTTTAAATAAAAACGTGATGTTGTTTGATCTTCAAGCAACAGATAAAGAGGGCGTGATCAATGAGATGGTCCAATCGCTCGTTGACAATGGTGTGGTGACAGATTTTGACACCTTCAAGGCTGGAATCATGAACCGTGAAGCACAAACTTCAACTGGTTTGGGTGACGGAATTGCCATGCCCCACAGCAAAAATGAAGCAGTCAAAGAAGCAACGGTCTTGTTTGCAAAATCAAACAAGGGTGTGGACTATGCTTCGCTTGATGGCCAACCAACAGACTTGTTTTTCATGATCGCAGCTCCAGAAGGGGCAAATGACACTCACTTGGCAGCCCTTGCTGAATTGTCTAAGTACTTGATGAAACCAGGATTTGCGGACAAACTTCGCCAAGCAAGCACTCCTGATCAAGTGATCGCAGCCTTTGATGCAGAAGAGCAAGAAGCTGCAGCTGAAGAAGCGAAAAAAGCAGAAGCAGTCAAAGAAGCAGCTTCGTCTGACAAACCTCTCATCGTTGCCGTTACAGCATGTACAACAGGTATCGCCCACACTTACATGGCAGAAGAAGCCCTCATCAAAAAAGGGGAAGAAATGGGTGTTACGGTCCGCGTTGAAACCAACGGGGCATCTGGTGTCGGCAACCGCTTGACAGCTGAAGAAATCGCCAAAGCTGAGGGAGTCATCATTGCAGCAGATAAAGCGGTTGAAACAGCTCGTTTCGATGGCAAAAAATTGATTTCTAAACCAGTCGCAGCCGGTATCCGTCAAACAGAAGAATTGATCCAAACCATCTTGGATGGCAAAGCAGAAGTCTTCCACGCTGAAAATGCTGCACAAGCTAGCGCTAGCCAAGAAAAATTGAGCTTGGGTGGAGCCTTCTACAAACACTTGATGAGTGGGGTTTCTCAAATGCTTCCATTCGTTATCGGTGGTGGTATCTTGATCGCCCTTGCCTTCTTGATTGACCAAGTTCTTGGTGTACCTCAAGATCAATTGTCTAGTCTTGGTTCTTATCATGTATTAGCAGCACAATTTAAAACAATTGGTGGAGTAGCCTTTGGCTTCATGCTTCCTGTACTTGCAGGTTACATCGGATTCTCCATCGCTGAAAAACCTGGTTTTGTAGCAGGGTTTATCGCTGGATCTATTGCTAGCTCAGGGTCAGCATTTGGAAATATCGCCTACGGTGCTGCTAAAGGTGAATTACCAGCAGCCGTATCATCAGGTTTCCTTGGAGCTTTGGTAGGTGGTTTCCTTGCAGGTGGAATTGTTCTCTTACTTCGCAAAGCCCTTGCAGGTCTTCCACGTTCTCTTGATGGTATCCGTTCAATCCTTCTCTTGCCATTGCTTGGTGTTGGTTTGACAGGATTCTTGATGTTCCTCATCAATATTCCAATGGCTGCTATCAATACTGGTCTTAACAACTTCCTTTCAAGCTTGTCAGGTAGCTCAGCTGTCCTTCTTGGACTTCTCGTCGGCGGTATGATGGCTGTCGATATGGGTGGACCAGTTAACAAAGCCGCTTATGTCTTCGCTACAGGTACACTTGCTGAATCTGTTGCTTCAGGTGGTTCTATTGTTATGGCAGCTGTTATGGCAGCTGGTATGGTTCCTCCATTGGCAGTATTCGTAGCAACTGTATTGTTTAAAGATAAATTCACACAAGAAGAACGCGATTCAGGTTTGACAAACATTGTTATGGGTCTTTCCTTCATCACAGAAGGTGCCATTCCATTCGGTGCAGCTGACCCAGCTCGTGCCATCCCTAGCTTCATCGCTGGTTCAGCATTGACAGGTGCCCTTGTTGGTCTTGCAGGCTTGAAACTCATGGCTCCTCACGGAGGAATCTTCGTTATCGCCCTTACTTCAAATCCACTTCTTTACATCTTGTTCGTATTGATCGGTGCAGTTGTAAGTGGTATCTTGTTTGGATTGCTTCGCAAACCTAAAAATTAAACATGATTAAAAGGTTGGGAAATTTCCAACCTTTTCTTCTTGTACCAGAGAAAAAATCACCTCATTCGACGTTGGTATCTTGAGCTGAATTATGATATAATAAGCCTATCGCATATTTTTAGGAGAATAAAAATGGATATTCAACGTGAAAAAGAATTTGTCAGCCAATACCACTATGATGCTCGTAATTTTGAGTGGGAAAAAGAAAATGGCATCCCTGAAACAAAAGTAGATGTAAACTTTCAATTGATCAATCGTGATCAAGAACAAAACACGACTTCTTTGATTGTCATCTTGAGCTACATGATCGTTTTTGACGGTTTTGTGATCAGCGGAACCATCACTCAAATCAACCACTTGTTTGGTCGTTATGTCAATGAACCAAGCGAATTCAGCAAAGACGAAGTGGAAGAATTGGCTCGCCCTTGCTTGAATATGCTCAACCGTTTGACTTATGAAGTCACAGAAATTGCCCTTGATTTACCGGGTATTAATTTGGAGTTTTAATCAATGAAATTAGCAGTGATTACGGATTCGTCTGCCTATTTACCGCAGCACCTTCTCCATCACGACGACTTATTTATTTTAGACATTCCGATCTATATCGATGGAGAATCCTATGTGGAAGGGAAGAATCTGACACACGACGAGTTCTACCAAAAGATGGCTGCGTCTAAGGAATTGCCAAAGACTAGCCAGCCGAGTGTTGCAGAGTTAGAAGAAGTCTTATCTGGTTTGACAGCTAAGGGCTATACGCATGCTATCGGTCTTTTCTTGTCATCTGGTATTTCTGGTTTCTACCAAAATATCCAATATTTGAAGGACGAATTTGAAGGCTTGACCGTCGAATTTCCGGATTCAAAAATCACCAGTGCTCCTCTAGGAATGATGGCAGAAGACTGCTTGAAATGGGCTGGTGAAGGCCGTTTCTTCGATGAGATTGTTGCCAATGTCCAACACCAGATTGATGGTACCTCTGCCTATATCATGGTGGATGATTTGAACCACTTGGTTAAAGGTGGTCGTCTGTCAAATGGGGCTGCCATTCTTGGGAACCTCTTGAGTATCAAGCCTATTCTTCATTTTAATGATGAAGGCGTGATTGAGGTCTTTGAGAAAGTCCGGACGGAAAAGAAAGCCATGAAACGCTTGGTAGAGATTGTTGTATCAGATATCGCAGATGGTCATTACCAAGTCTTTGTCATCCATGCCAATGTCCCTGAAAAAGCAGAAGCACTTCGCCAACTACTCATCGAAGAAGGAGTGGAAGGTGACATTCCTTTTGCGACTTTTGGAGGGGTTATCGGGACGCACTTAGGTGACCATAGCTTAGCAGTTGGGTATATCCCTATCGTTTAAGGAGAATTCTATGTCCATTAAAGTCATTATCGCAGGTTTCAAGGGAAGAATGGGACAAGCAGCCTACAAGATGGTTTCAGAAGATCCTGAGCTAGAATTAACTGGCTTGATCGATCCATTTACTGATGAGACAGAAGTTGCAGGAGTCCCTGTCTTTAATCGCAAAGAAGATGTTGTGGGTCTAGAGGCAGATGTTTGGGTCGACTTTACCATGCCCAAGGTCGCTTACGAAAATACTCGCTTTGCAATTGAGAATGGCTTTGCGCCTGTTGTAGGAACGACTGGATTCACTCCCGAGCAGATCCAAGAATTGACAGACCTTTCACGTGAAAAGGGCTTGGGTGGCTTGATCGCACCGAACTTTGCCATTGGAGCCGTGCTCTTGATGCAATTTGCAGCGCAAGCAGCCAAGTATTTCCCGAATGTAGAAATTATCGAATTGCACCACGATAAGAAAAAAGATGCACCGAGTGGAACAGCAATTAAGACCGCTGAGTTGATCTCTGAGAAGCGCGAGAAGATCCAGCAAGGTGCAGCAGATGAAGAAGAGTTGATGCCTGGAGCAAGAGGGGCAGAGTTTGAAGGGATGCGCATCCATTCAGTTCGATTGCCTGGCCTAGTCGCTCACCAAGAGGTGATTTTTGGTAGCCAAGGCGAAGGGTTGACTCTCCGTCATGATTCCTATGATCGTGTTTCCTTCATGACAGGAGTAAATCTAGGGATTAAAGAAGTTGTCAAGCGTCATGAGCTTGTCTATGGTTTGGAACACTTACTATGAGATTAGAAAAGATGCCTTCTGAGTTTCAGGAGGCTTTACCAATATTAGAGAAGATTAAAGCAGCTGGTTTTGAGGCCTATTTTGTAGGGGGATCTGTCCGTGATGCCCTCTTGGATCGTCCAATTCACGATGTCGATATCGCGTCCTCCTCTTACCCAGAAGAGACCAAGGCGATTTTTGATCGCACAGTAGATGTCGGTATCGAACACGGGACTGTCTTGGTCCTTGAAAATGGTCAAGAATATGAAATTACGACCTTCCGGACAGAGGATGTCTATGTAGATTATCGCCGTCCAAGCTCCGTGTCTTTTGTACGCTCGTTAGAAGAAGACCTCAAGCGTCGTGATTTTACGGTTAATGCCTTTGCCTTAAATGAAAAAGGAGAAATTGTTGACCTCTTTCATGGACTAGAAGATTTGGAAAACAAGGTCCTTCGGGCCGTTGGGCTTCCTCACGAACGGTTTAACGAAGATGCGCTCCGGATCATGCGAGGCTTTCGTTTTCAAGCCAGTCTCGGCTTTGAATTAGAAGAGGCAACCTTTGATGCCATGAAGGAGTGTGCTCCCTTGCTTGAGAAGATTTCAGTAGAGCGTACCTTCATCGAGTTTGATAAACTCTTGCTTTCTCCATACTGGAGACAAGGCTTGGAGGCTATGCTAGCAAGTGGAGCCTATCACTATCTGCCAGAGATGAAGGATCGCAAAGAAGCGATCGAGCGTTTGTTTGACATAGAGTTGGAATATACCTTTTCAACTTCTGAGCAAGCCTGGGCTGCTTTGGTCTTAGCACTAGGGATTCAAGATATCCCAAAATTCTTTAAAAAGTGGAAGACCTCTAGAGACTTTGCCAAGACGGTGGAGCAGATCGTGGAGATTCTAAAGCTCCGAGAAAAAGGAAGTCTAGACAAGCGTGCTTGCTACAAGTATGAGAAGCGTTTGTTGCTAGTGGCTGAAGAGCTCCGGGAAGCGTATGCCTTGAGTGTGGATTATTTGGCCATCGAGCGCGTTTATGATAGCTTGACCATTCATGATAAGCATGAAGTGATGGTTAATGGGGGTATGCTGATCAAAGACTACGGCTTTCAACCTGGTCCAGCCTTAGGAGAGATTTTGACAAAAATTGAATATGCCATTGTCGATGGGGAACTGGCCAATGAGAAAGAGGCCATCATCGCCTATATCCAGCAAGCAAAAGAGGAGGGAAAATGAGCGATTTTATTGTCGATAAATTAACCAAATCTGTCGGAGATAAGACCGTCTTTCGTGAGATTTCCTTTATCATTCACGACTTGGATCGGATCGGATTGATCGGGGTCAATGGGACTGGGAAGACCACGCTGTTAGATGTATTGTCAGGTCGCTCTGGTTTTGATGGAGATGTGAGTCCTTTTTCTGCCAAGAGTGATTATACGATTGGTTACTTGACGCAGGAACCTGACTTTGATGATCAAAAAACGGTTTTGGATACGGTGCTATCTAGTGATTTGCGCGAAATGCAGCTGATTCGCGATTATGAATACTTGATGGCGGATTACCGAGAAGAGAACCAAGCACGTCTTGAAAAGGTCATGGCGGAGATGGATTCGCTCAATGCTTGGGAAATCGAGAGTCAGGTCAAGACAGTCCTTTCAAAACTTGGGATTGAAGATTTGAACGCCAAAGTTGGAGATTTATCTGGAGGCTTGCGTCGTCGGGTGCAACTGGCCCAAGTTTTGCTGTCTCACCACGACCTGCTTTTACTAGATGAGCCGACCAACCACCTAGACATTGATACCATCGAATGGTTGACCAATTTCTTAAAGAACTCTAAGAAAACTGTGCTTTTCATTACTCACGATCGCTATTTCTTGGATAATATCTCGACACGGATCTTTGAGTTGGATCGAGCTAGCTTGATCGAGTATCAGGGCAACTACCAGGATTATGTCCGCTTAAAGGCTGAGCAAGACGAGCGTGATGCCGCCCTTCTTCATAAGAAGCAGCAACTCTATAAGCAGGAGTTGACCTGGATGCGGCGTCAACCTCAGGCGCGTGCGACCAAGCAACAGGCACGGATCAATCGTTTCCATGATCTCAAACAAGACTTGTCTGGTCAAAGCAGCCAGACAGATTTGGAGATGAACTTTGAGACCAGCCGGATCGGAAAGAAAGTCATCGAGTTTAAAGATGTGAGTTTTGCTTTTGAAAACAAGCCGATTTTACAGGATTTTAACCTCTTGGTGCAGAATAAGGATCGCATTGGGATCGTTGGGGATAATGGCGTCGGCAAGTCCACCCTACTCAATCTGATCGCTGAGCGACTACAGCCTCAGTCTGGGCAAGTCATTATCGGGGAAACCGTGCGGGTGGCTTATTTCTCTCAACAGATCGATGGTTTGGATGAGAGCAAGCGCGTGATAAATTTCCTCCAGGAAGTTGCTGAGGAAGTGAAGACGACCGTTGGGACGACATCAATTGCAGATCTCTTGGAGCAATTTCTTTTCCCACGTTCCATGCACGGAACCTTGATTGAAAAACTCTCCGGTGGGGAGAAGAAACGCCTCTTTCTCTTAAAACTCTTGATTGAAAAACCCAATGTGCTTCTCCTCGATGAGCCAACCAATGATTTGGATATCGCCACCTTGACGGTTTTGGAAAACTTCCTTCAAAACTTTGGAGGTCCCGTTATTACCGTTAGCCACGACCGCTATTTCCTAGACAAGGTGGCGAGCAAGATCCTGGCTTTTGAAAATGGGGGCATTCGTGAGTTCTTTGGCAATTATACGGATTACCTGGATGAAAAAGCCTTTGTCGCAGCTCAAGTAACGGCCAGTCACAAGGTTGAAAAAGAGAAACCTGTTAAGCCAAAAGAAGAGAAGAAGCGCATGAGCTACAAGGAGAAGCAGGAGTGGGCGAGCATTGAAGCAGATATCGAAGCCATTGAAAATCGGATCGCAGAGATTGAAGTGGAGATGAATGAAAACGGCTCTGACTTTGGCAAATTGTCAGCCCTTCAAAAGGAATTGGATCAGGAAAATGAGCGATTGCTTGAGAAGTACGATCGCTATGAATATCTGAGCGAATTAGATGAATAAGGAGGCCCTATGAATCAATTGAACCGGATATCCCTTGGGATTTCAGCCACTATTTTTACTATTATCGGTATCGTCTTGTTTATCAATCCGATTGAGCACATTGGCTCATTTAGCTGGTTGATTTCCTGTGGTTTCTTTTTAATCTCCCTTTCGCGTTTTTCACGCTATTACCGATTGCGCCAAGCTGGTATCATTCAGCAGCAACAGCTCTTTCACAGTATGGTCGCCTTGGTTTTTGCGGTCTACTTACTGCTCTATGGCTACAAGACCTTGCCGATTGTCTTTCCAGTTACTTTAGGAATTTGGCTGATCTATCGTTCGATTTTAAACTTCCGAAAAGCCAATTTCTACTCGAGAAAGGTTGAAGAACTATCCAAGCGATATATTTTCTTTGCTTTGATCCAACTTTTTACTGGCCTATTTTTAATTGTCAGTCCGTTGTCCATCAGTGTTTTTCTACTTAATATTATTGGATTGATTTTCCTTGTCCTAGGTCTTCAATCCTTCAGTTTCTTGTTAAAAAGTTGAGAAAAGTTACGTGCAAACCTTTGCGTTTGATAAAAAGTCTGATATAATAGATCTGTAAGTGTTTACAAGTTTGAAAGGAGTTACAGATGTCTAAAAAAATTATTGGGATTGACCTTGGGGGAACTTCAATTAAGTTTGCTATCCTCACTTTGGATGGAGAAGTTCAAGAAAAATGGTCTATTAAAACAAATATCTTGGATGAAGGTAGCCATATCGTAGATGATATGATCGAATCCATCGCGCATCGTTTGAAGATGCTTGAGCTTGATGCTTCTGAGTTCCAAGGAATTGGAATGGGTTCACCTGGTGTCGTTGACCGTGAAAAAGGTACAGTTATCGGGGCCTACAACTTGAACTGGAAGACCCTTCAACCAGTCAAAGAAAAGATCGAAAGTGCCCTTCATATTCCATTCTTTATCGATAATGATGCCAACGTTGCTGCTTTGGGTGAACGTTGGAAAGGGGCTGGTGAAAACCAACCAGATGTTGTCTTCATGACACTTGGTACAGGTGTTGGCGGTGGTATCGTCGCTGAAGGTCGTCTCTTGCACGGTGTGCGTGGAGCTGCTGGGGAACTTGGTCACATCACGGTTGACTTTGATGATCCAATCCAATGTACTTGTGGTAAAAAAGGTTGTCTTGAAACGGTTGCATCAGCAACAGGGATCGTCAACTTGACTCGTCGTTATGCAGATGAGTACGAAGGGGACTCTCAATTGAAAGTCTTGATCGACAATGGTGAAGAAGTGACCGCTAAAACGGTCTTTGATCTAGCAAAAGAGGGTGACGCTCTTGCTTTGATCGTTTATAAGAACTTCTCACGCTACCTTGGACTTGCTGCAGCCAATATTGGTTCAACCTTGAACCCGTCTAAGATCGTTATCGGTGGTGGGGTATCTGCTGCTGGAGACTTCCTCTTGGATGGTGTGCGCAAGGTCTTTGAAGAAAACTCATTCCCACAAGTACGTGAATCTACTCAATTGGCGCTTGCTACTTTGGGAAATGATGCGGGTGTCATCGGTGCCGCATCTCTAGTATTACAATAAGATTAAAAGGAGATTTGCCTCTCCTTTTTTCTTTATCCTGTGATATAATGAAGGCAATAGTAGATTAAAGGAGGAGATATGACAAAAGCAGATACAATTTTTAAAGAAAACATTCGAAAAATCATGGAAGAAGGCGTTTGGTCAGAACAGGCCCGTCCCAAGTACAAGGATGGTAGAACGGCCAACTCCAAGTACATCACGGGAGCCTTTATGGAGTTTGATCTCTCAAAAGGCGAGTTTCCTATCACGACCCTTCGTCCCATCGCGATTAAATCAGCTATCAAAGAGATGCTCTGGATCTACCAGGATCAGTCGAATAGCTTAGACCTTTTAGAAGACAAGTACAATGTTCACTACTGGAATGACTGGGAAGTGGGAGATAGCCGGACGATTGGACAACGCTATGGAGCGGTGGTCAAGAAGCATGACATTACGAATAAAATCCTCAAACAATTAGAAGCCAATCCTTGGAATCGCCGCAATATTATTTCCCTCTGGGATTATGATGCCTTTGAGGAAACAGACGGACTCTTGCCCTGTGCTTTTCAGACCATGTTTGACGTACGGCGCGTGGATGGGGAAATCTATCTAG
>OIZU01001708.1_pt1 | contig 10995 bp, 14 predicted proteins | sample 1588661 | NCBI WGS metagenome assembly OIZU01 (sample SAMN03283257) | human gut metagenome | biome: human-associated habitat; material: feces | host: Homo sapiens | place: USA | collected 2013 | reverse complement strand
AACCCAATGCCGCACCGATTTTGAAATATGTGGAATTATCAAAAACAGACCATAGTAAAGTGCTTTATATTGGAGACAGCAAATATGACAGTAAATGTGCGGAAGATGCAGGAATTGATTTTGCTTTGGCAGTATGGGGCAGTCATAATAAGCACATAAAAGCAGATTATTTTCTAGAAAGACCTGCCGACCTGTTATCTGCTATCACTTCAAAGAAATTGTATTAGCAATGAAAGACTGGACGAAAATGACTCTAGCGGTTAAAATGTTCATAGAATATTCAAAATATAGAAATATGGATTAAGTAGCCTGTATGTGAAATAAAGCATACAGGCTACTTGTTATTTACAATTTCAATCAGTTCACCATGTTCCTTTCATTTTGTGTTATAATGTCTTATCAGAATTCGTAAATACTGGAGGCACTGTACAGGTGCTCGGAAAATGAGGGAGGATGATGTTATGAAGAACATTTTTAAAACAAAATTAAACACAGCAAGCCTGGTGTTAATCCCAGCATGTATCGGTATCAACTACCTTGGAAAATTATTTGCTTCCGTATTAAAACTACCATTGTGGTTAGATTCCATCGGAACCTGTATCGGTGGCGCACTTGGTGGACCAATCATCGGTGCAATCTGTGGAGCAGCCAATAACCTGATTTATGGATTTACAACCGGTGATTCCATTTCATTAGTTTATGCGCTGACAAGTCTTGGCATCGGTCTTGTCGTTGGTATTATGGCACGTCTTGGCAAAATGGAAAAAATCAGTGGTGCATTACTGACTGCTTTGGCCGGCGGTTTTGCAGCAGTATTGATTTCTACTCCGTTAAATGTTCTTTTCTGGGGTGGTACAACAGGAAATGTCTGGGGCGATGCAGTATTCGCAGCAACACAGGCAGCAAATCTTCCAGTTGTATTAGGCTCTCTCTTAGATGAAGTTATTGTTGATGTACCGGATAAGATCATTACGATATTAATTGTGTTTGCAATTTTAAAAGGACTTCCAAAAAAACTCACTGCTTTTTATGATGTGAACGACAGTGTGGAGAGTTTAGACTAAAAAGTGAAAACTTATTCGGATGGAGTGATTTAGATGAAAAGTATCAGCCTTTATGTGGATAAAGATACCTATTTGACCAGAATGCATCCTTTTACGAAACTGTGTTATATCTTAACGGCAATTGCCGCATCGCTGATCGCAGGGAAATTATGGGCATTCGCTATATTTATTGGAATCAGTCTTGTAATGCTTATCAGTGGGAAAATTATGAAAAAGGTTTTTCCGCTGATTGCTTTTTCTTTTACAATTCTGCTTACCATATTTTTGATACATGGTTTATTTAACCATGAAAATGTAAACTTAATGTTTCAGTTAGGACCATTAAAGTTCTATCAGGAGGGAATGATGTATGCACTTCGCATCAGCTGCAACATTTTAAATATGCTGCTGGCATTTGCGGTGTTTGTACTCACGACAAAGCCGACAGAGCTGGTAGAGGATCTGGAGCAGGCCGGATTTTCGCCGAAGCTCGGATATGTCATCAGTTCTGTCTTTCAGATTGTACCGCAGATGAGCGGCACAATGAACACGATTATGGATGCACAGAAGAGTCGTGGACTTGAGACGGAGGGAAATCTGATCATCAGGGCAAAATCTTTTCTTCCGTTAATTTCTCCGGTTGTCATGAGTTCACTCATCAACACAAGAGAGCGTGCGATTGCACTGGAAATCCGGGGCTTTGAGTCTGGTCGGAAAAAGAGCTATCTCAGGGAAGGAAAAATGAAAACCTCCGACCGCATGCTATGCCTCGTGCTGGCTGTGCTGACTGCAGGTGCTATTGTGGTGAGAATTATGCTGTAAATCGTCATGCTGCAAACCCGAAAATGTATATCAGATGTGAGATGACTCCCACCTCTGTAGGTGGCAAGTAACAAATCAGTATCAGTGGTGGGAGTCAATCCTCCATCTGATATAGCCTCCGGCAGGATTGCAGAGATGCGCAGAAGAAGTATGTCATGCATTGCATGACGCGCATCTCGCAGCAAGAATGCAGAGGCATTCTTGAATATGGAAAAAGGAAAAAGAAAAAATTATGGCATATATAAAGGTTGAAAATCTAAAATACCGCTATCCAAATACAACAAAGCTTGCATTGGATGGGCTAGATTTTGAAATAGAAAAGGGTTCTTTTATTGGGATTATCGGAGAGAATGGAGCTGGAAAAAGTACGCTCTGTCAGGCGTTCAATGGTCTAGTTCCGGGGTTTTTCAAAGGGGCTTACGGAGGAAAAGTTCTGATCGGGGACACGGAAGTAGCAAAAACGACTGTTTCAAAGCTGTGCCAGAAAGTCGGTCTGGTATTTCAGAATCCGTTTAACCAGCTCACCGGGGCAAAAGAAACGGTTTTTGAAGAAATTGCATTTGGTTTGCAGAACTTCGGTGTTCTGAAAGAAGAGATGATAAGCCGTGTCAATGAGGTGATGGAACTGCTGGATATTGCGGATTACCGGGACAGAAATCCGTTTGATCTGTCCGGTGGCCAGATGCAGAGGGTAGCGCTGGCAGGTATTCTTGCGATGAAACCGGAAGTAATCGTGTTAGACGAGCCTACTTCACAGCTTGATCCGGCGGGAAGTGAGGAAGTTTTTGCGGCGGTCGATAAGCTCGCCAAATCAGGGATCACGATCATTATGGTGGAACAGAAACTGGAAAAACTGGCAGAATACTGTGACAGGATTTTGCTGCTGCATCAGGGAAAACAGATTGCATTCGATTCACCGGAACAGATTTTTTCAAGAGAAGATTTGCAGAGCTATGGGGTGAATCCACCGGCTTATACAAGAATCTGTCAGGCATTTGGCGTGAAGAAGGACAATGGATGTTATCCGGCTTCGCTTAAGGATGCGTTGGTGTTAAAAGATTTGTTTCCTGAGGAGAACGTATTTGGCTTGGGGAAAAAATCATTAGACCATAACGCAGAAATAAGAAGTGCGAGAGAGGAGACTGCAAGCTGTGAGCAAAGTGTTTTCAACATCGAACACCTGAAATTTCAATATGTTGAAAATGTTCCGGCCCTGCAGGATGTAAATCTTACCATTGACAACAGACCAACTGCGATCATCGGTCAGAATGGTGCAGGAAAAACGACTCTTGTAAAACTGTTAAAAGGTCTGTTAAAGCCGTTGGGCGGCAGGATTTACTACGGTGGAAGTGACATAGCAGAAAAGAGCGTTGCAATGTTGGCAGGGGAGATTGGCTATGTATTCCAGAATCCGGACGACCAGATTTTCAAATATCATGTGATCGATGAAGTCATGTTCGGACCGCAGAATATCGGAATGACAAAAGAGCAGGCAAGGGAAAAAGCAGTTGCAGCATTAAAGTTGGTTGGGCTGGAACAGTTTGCAGATGAAAATCCTTATGATCTGGAATTGGCAGAACGAAAACTGGTTGCAATCGCATCCGTTCTTGCGATGGATACGAAAGTGATCATACTTGATGAACCGACGATTGCACAGGACTGGAAAGGCAGAAAGAACATTCAGAAAATGATCAGAGATTTGAATAGTCAGGGAAAAACCGTTATTGCGATTTTACATGATATGGATTTTGTGGCAGAGAGTTTCGAGCGTGTGATTGTTATGGCGCACGGAAAAGTGCTCGCAGACGGCACAAAAGAGGAAGTGTTTGCACAGAAGGATATCCTGGAGCAGGCAAGGCTCGACCAGCCATATTTGACAAAGCTGTGTCAGCGGCTTGGGTATAAGAAGTTCTATTTTTCATTAGAATAAGAAAAGGAATATAAACAAAAGCGGAGGTTTAGATAATGAGAAATTTGTTAGTAGTGGTAGATATGCAGAATGATTTTATCGACGGTTCGCTCGGAACAAAAGAGGCAGTGGCTATCGTGGATAATGTAGTGGCAGAGATTGCAAAGTATGACACAAAAGACATTTTTGCAACAAGAGACACACATTCGGAAAATTATCTGGAGACACAGGAAGGAAAAAATCTTCCGATTGTGCACTGTGTGAAGGGAACAGAGGGCTGGCAGATCAATGAAAAAGTGAAAACTGCATTAAAAGATGCAGCAGTGATTGACAAGCCAACGTTCGGTTCAAAAATTCTTGCAGACGAGATTGCAAAAATCGCAGAGAAAGAAGATATCACCGTTACATTGGTCGGACTTTGCACTGATATCTGTGTTGTCTCCAATGCAATTTTAATTAAGGCATATCTGCCGGAGATTCCAGTAAAAGTCATTGCTTCCTGCTGCGCAGGTGTCACACCGAAAAGTCATGAAGCAGCCTTGACCACGATGAAAATGTGCCAGGTGCAGGTGAAGTGATAGAAAATATATTAAAGAAGTTGGTGCTAATTCATGAAAACATTTATAGTTAGCTATCGGCAGAATAGGTAGAAAGATATGATAATATTATCCAGAACAGACTATGTATAGATAAAGTAAAAGCTGCCAGACTGCAGGAGCCGGAGTGCAGGGCGTTTATTTTCACCATTTTGCATTGCTTGTAGCGTTCACAAAATCTTCACAAAAAAGTTAGCACTCACCTCTTGATAATGGAAGTCGATTTTTGTCCTGTCTTGTGTGTCCCGGAAGTGCCCTTTGAATAAAGGCTTTGTGGGCAGTTGAAAAGACCAAATGGAGTGTAAATGGAGTTGAAAAAAATTTTTTTCTCTTGTTTATATTCCAGATTCACCTGCAAATTTCGTGAAATCAGTAGATCTGGATCCGGAAGGTATACTGATTGCACAGAAGCTATCACGGTATTATAAAGGAGAATTTCATTACTGGTATATGGAAACGGAAGATTATGAGAAGTGTAAGTCAGAGGAAGGTATATCGCCGAAGCGGATGAGGATATTGGAGCGGATTACAGATGATAGATTGAAACCGGTGGTGGAAAGAATTAAAGCGTATGAGACTGCCAGGTATCAGGAGATGTTGATGGAGGAGAGAAAATGATGATCAGAGACGCAAAAGAAAAAGATATTCCGAGAATTTTAAAGTTATTAGAACAGGTACTGCAAATTCATGCAGATATAAGACCTGATATTTTTATCCCAGGTACAACAAAATATACGATAGACGAATTGAGAGAGCTTTAAAAAAATGAAGAAAAGCCAATATATGTTGCGGTGGATGAAGCCGATGTTTGTGTAGGGTATGCATTTTGCCAATTACAGGAGCAGCCTGTTTCAAATAATATGGTGCCGTTTAAGTCGTTCTATATCGATGATTTATGTGTTGATCAAGAAGTACGGGGGTGCTATGAAGTGACATTGAATGTATGGGCAGGAAATACTTCAGCAGAGAGATTTTATGAGAGAATGGGAATGCGAACGAAAAAAAGAGAAATGGAATACACGGATCTGTAAAACGATAGCTTGAAACATTAGATTGTGAGATGAAGGCAAGGGGAAATGAAATATGACAACAAATCATCTGATTTTAGATTTTTCACATGTATATTGTGACGAGAAGATTCCAAAGAATGATAAAGTGCATTGGATGGACTGTTCTGATATTACAGAATGTGATTTATATTGTTCCAAACGTGCAGAAGAAATCAGAGCGAGAATTGCGCCCTATGGCATTCATGGAATTCATTTTTGGGATTCTGGAAATTATCACTATGTAACAGGCATCATGACGACATTGATTAAACAAAAAATTTCTTTGATTTTGCTTGACCATCATACAGATATGCAAAAACCGATGATTGAGCAAATGACAAGCTGTGGTGACTGGGCAGGAAAAGTATTAAAAACAAATCCATGGTTAGTAAGAAGTCGAAATAAGCCTGTATCAGACAATTTTAGGCATTAACCAGAGAGATATCGGTAGAGAAAACAGAAGTTTAAAAATGCGGAAACTCAAGAATTATTGATGCTTGACAGTCTACTTCAAGTTTGCTATAATACTAAGCGTAAAATTTTGGTGGACTTTTCCGGATTCGGTCATCTTTTTGCCACGCAGCTATCTTGTGATAGTTGTGTGGCTTTTTTTGTTGTCCGTATCTCGGAAGTGTTAGCAGAATGGCGGACTATATCTGTATGGAAAATCTTTTTTTGTCTCTTATCAAGACGCGCCATAGTGTACGGGCTTAGCGTCGGGGCGATTGCATTGGGGTATCCGGCCCAGGAAGCAGGTCAGCCCGCAGTACGCAAACAAAACGATATTGTTCGGATGTAATGTCCCGCTGTCCGGCGCATTTTTTTGCACCGGACAATTTGTGGAGAGGAGGGAAAGTATGCAGACCAATAATAAAATGGAGGTTGCTCCTGTTGGAAGGCTCATTTGGCAAATGTCGATGCCGCCGCTAATCTCCATGTTCCTGCAATATTCCTATAATCTGATAGACAGTGCGTTTATAGCGCGGTTGAGTGAGAATGCACTAACAGCTGTTTCTCTGTCATTCCCGATTACAACACTGATGAATGCGGCGTCTATCTGGATCGGTGTCGGCGTGAATGTACTGATTGCAGGGTATCTTGGGGAGAAAAAGCAGGATGAGGCAAATACCACCGTCACACATGGATTGTTACTGGCCTTTGGAATTGGTGCTTTGTTCAATCTTCTGTCATTATTGATTATGAAATCCTACTTTGGGGCATTCACCAATAATGAAGAAATTTATCAGCTGAGTATTGCCTATATGAGCGTATGTTCGTTCATGCAAATTCCCAATATGGTGCATATCGCAATCCAGAAGATGATACAGGCTACCGGGAACATGGTTGCTCCCATGTGGTTCCAGATTGCAGGAGTGGTCGTTAATTTTATATTCGACCCACTTCTAATTTTTGGTATTGGTGTTTTTCCGGCTATGGGAATCCGTGGTGCTGCAGTGGCTACTGTTGCGGGCTATTTGTTATCCATGATTTTGGCATTTGCCTTGTTGCTGGGCAAGAAGCAGAAAGTGCAGATCAAGATCAAAGGATTTCATTTGCAAAAGTGGCTGATTGGCCGTATTTTCGCACTTGGACTACCGTCTTTCATTATGAATGCCCTTAGTTCTTTTATGGTGACTTTTGTAAACTTTTTTCTGGTCGCCTATTCCAATACGGCAATCGCTTTCTTCGGTGCGTATTTTAAGGTACAGCAGTTGATCGTTATGACAGTGAACGGCTTGATCCAGGGCTGTTTGCCTATTATGCGGTTTAACTACGGTGCGGGCAACAGAGAGAGGCTGCACTCCGCCTTCCGACACGGAACCGCTTTGGTCTCCGGTATGATGATACTGGGAACATTGACCATAATTCTCTTTCCGGCGCAGCTTTTGGGATTATTTACGGCGTCGGAAGCCATGCGCTCCTTTGGAATATCCGCAATGCGGATTATGTCGGTCAGTTACCTATTCTGCGGATGGTCTACCATGATCTCCACCTATCTCCAGGCCACAGAACAGGTCATTCCAAGTATGCTGATCCAGCTGCTGCGGCAGTTTCTGCTGCTTATTCCATTCATGCGGGGCCTGGAAAAACTCCTGAAGATAACAGGAATCTGGCTGTCCTTCCCTGTGACAGAAACGGCAACATTCGTTCTGGCGCTTCTGATCTTCCGAGCAGGCAGAAAAAAAGAAACACTGGAGGTAATCACGAATGAATGAAACTTTTATGAAAGAAAAGCCGGTACTGCCGCTGATGCTGTCTATGGCACTACCCATGGTGCTTTCCATGATGGTCAATTCCCTATACAACATTATAGACAGCTTTTTCGTCTCGCAGATCAGCGAGGAAGCTATGACGGCATTATCCCTGGTTTACCCGGTTCAAAATGTCATCAATGCTGTCGGAATTGGATTTGGCATTGGAATAAACGCAGTCATCGCCTTCTATCTGGGTGCTGGAGATAACAGGGAAGCGGATCGGGCTGCTACTCAGGGACTTGTGCTTGCCGTGATTCATGGCGTTGTCATGACAGTCTGCTGTATCGCAATGATGCCAGCTTTTTTAGGAATGTTCACTTCATCCGAGACAGTGATTGAACTTGGCGTTCGCTATTGTGTTGTTGCATTCGCTTTTACATTGGTTATCATTGTTGGTGTAACATTCGAGAAAATATTCCAGGCAGTAGGAAACATGAAAACAACCATGATAAGCCTGATGTGTGGGTGCATCACAAACATTGTCTTCGACCCCATTCTGATTTTTGGCTATGGCCCATTCCCGGCAATGGGAATCGAAGGTGCTGCGCTGGCAACTGGCATCGGGCAAGCTCTGACGCTGGCGATTTATCTGGTTGTTTATTTTGTGCGGCCAATCCGCGTACATATTCGCAGACAGCACATTTTGCTCGGAAAAGGAATGGTACGGAAGCTATATTCAATCGGCATTCCTGCCACCTTGAATCTTGCGCTTCCGTCTCTTTTGATTTCGGCGCTCAATGCTATTTTAGCAGCATATTCTGAAGTGTATATTTTGGTTTTGGGAATCTATTACAAATTACAGACTTTCATCTATCTGCCGGCGAATGGCGTTGTACAGGGAATGCGCCCCCTGATCGGCTATAACTACGGCGCAGGCGAGAACAAAAGGGTCAGTCAGATTTATAAGATCGTCTTGTGCATGAGCGGTATCATTATGGTACTTGGAACAGTGATATGCCTTCTGATCCCCAGCCGGCTTATGGGGCTGTTTACCCACACAGAAGCAACGATTCAAGCCGGGGAAACGGCCCTGCGTATCATCAGTGCTGGGTTTATCGTTTCTGCGGTTTCCGTTACATCTTCCGGTGCATTGGAGGGACTTGGAAAAGGCACACCTTCATTATTGATTTCCCTTTGTCGGTATGTAGTGCTTATCATTCCGGTTGCACTTTTACTCAGCAGGCTTTTCGGAGCAGTTGGTGTCTGGAATGCGTTTTGGATCACGGAAGCGATTACCGCGATCATATCCCTTTTCATTTACCTCAAGGCAATCGCATAACCCACAATGGCGGCCGAAAGACATGAACATCGTCCTGCTCCACTACGCCGGATAATCTGCAGCTTTCCTAAAGCGAACGGCTATTATATTATGGTATAATGGAGATAGCGGCAAATTCAATTTGTTGAGCACATGAAAATTTCAGTTGGCAGAATTCAAAATTTAATATGAAAGGCGAGATAGAGCGTATGGAAATAAACTATACGCTTTATTTTTTTGCCTTTTTTGAAAAAATAATTAAAAAAACTATTGACATTTTGTTACTGGAAAAAACAGCCGTATATTGAAAAATTCGGTTAGAAATAAAAAGGTGAAATTATCAGGAAAAGAATATACACTGTTGTCTTATTTTGTGGAAAATTACGATCAGGTATTGTCTAAAGAGCAGATTACGATTCGAATCTGGGGCTATGACACAGATGTAGAATACAATAATGAAGAGGTATATATTTCTTTTTTGCGCAAGAAGCTGAAATTTATTGGAACGGATACAGTGATTGAGACAGTCAGAGGTGTCGGGTATCGTCTAAGAGGGAAAAACGATGAAACAGTTTAAGAAGATCATGGGACTACTTCTGTTGATTTATCTCAGTTGAGAAGACTCCCACCTCTTCAGGTGGTGAGTAACAGCAAATTTGTCTCAGTGGGAGTCCAATCTCCGACTGAGATAAACGCTCCGCGAGGATGCGCAGTGATTCTGATAGGAATATGTCAGCTTCGCTGACCAGAATCACGCGCCAAGTCTCGCGACTGCTCGACTTGAAATGATTGTGGCAATATTCATTCTGGCACTCCTGAATTTTTCTTATGTGCAGAATAATAAGAATAGTATTTCCAGGATTTTGAACATGAAATTTCAGATCATATCTAATCAGAACGGAAATAAACAAGAGGAAGTTCCAAAAGAACAGGAAAGAATTAGTGGTGCCAGAAGTGAAAATGCAACAGTAACGGAGCAAAAAGAAGACAGCTATGTCAAAAAGAGCTATCTTGTAGCCAAAGCAGAGAATGGGACATTATATGTTAAAAATATGCTGCCGGATACCGGATTTTCAGAACAGGAGATCATAGAAACAGCAGAAAAATTTCTGGAAACAAAAAAACATCTGGAAGTTATGAAAATTACAGGAAAAATAATTGCACCCTTAGAGGAAGCCAACCGTTTGCAGAAAGAGTTTGTACTGTTTGCAGGACATGAACTGAAAACACCGGTTACAGTTATGAAAGCAAGTCTGGATATGCTTGAAAGAGACGTCAGGTTGAAAAAGGGGAAGTCATTGTATGGGGCAAGGATAAATACAATCTGTTCCGACAGCAGGTAAAAGACAGCTTTGTAGCAGACTGTGTAATGGCAGTGTTAAAAGCACTGGAAAATTGTATCAGCAAAGAAAAGTTTATAGAAAAAAGGAAAAAACGATTATTATGATTGCCCACAGATTAAAAACAGTCAGACATGCAGACCAAATTGTGGTTGTTGACAAAGGACGAATTGTGCAGCAGGGAATACATGAGCAACTAATGAAGCAGGAAGGTATTTATAAGAGATTTGTGGATGCAAGGCAGCAGGCGGTAAGTTGGAAATTGGTGCACTGAGAAATAATCCACAGTTGGTGAATATCCAAATTGAATTGTCTGAAAGAGATTTAATTTAAGTTTCGCTAAGTTTCACTTATATAGGCAGAATGAGGGATATTCAATAAAGTAATATGGAAAAAGCACTGAAAACCGTGGGAAATCAAGGCGTTCACAAAATCTTCACAAAATAATTAGCACTCACCTCTTGTTATTACAGCGTAGCTTTTGTCTTAGTTCATAGAGTGCCGTAAAGTGCCTATTTACAGGCTTTTCACGGGTTTTATGAATTTATCATATTTCATCAAAAATCGTCAATATACAAAAAATTGGTGTCAAAATTGGTGTCAAATAACCTTAATTTGAGATTTTGATGAGCAACACATCAGTATAAAAAATTGAATATTTTATAGATTATGGAACGCCTAAAATGACGTTCCTTTTCTATTTCCAGCCGTTCTTATTGGACG
>OIZU01001690.1_pt1 | contig 11082 bp, 9 predicted proteins | sample 1588661 | NCBI WGS metagenome assembly OIZU01 (sample SAMN03283257) | human gut metagenome | biome: human-associated habitat; material: feces | host: Homo sapiens | place: USA | collected 2013 | reverse complement strand
TTTAAAATCACATGATCTTTATAGATAAAATCTGTCAGCCGAGAACCATTTTCAAAAGACAGTTCCAAGGCAGGGTGGCGAAAATCTGTCGCCCCATACTCTGGAAATTCTTGCTGCAAGTGTTCGAGTGAATACAGAAGATCCCCTTCTTGCCGGTAAGTGGTCATCGGACGGTGCTTCATTTCCACCAAATGACGATAATCCCCTTCTGGCAAGGTCGGGCCATAATAAAGATGGAGCAACTTCCCATCATGGGAAATCATAAAGATATAAGAAATAAAATCATTTCGCAGATGAAACTGCTTGTATGTTTCCTGATAGAGAATAAGGTCCCTCATATTTATCCTTTCTTGTATCAGAGTTCCTAGTATTATACGAGGCTATTAAGACAGAATGAGACAGAATTTGCGAAGATCAAAGTAGATCTTGAATGATCAGCCCCTGACAAGGTCAAAGTTGCAAAAGGATTACTTGCCGGGTAGATAGGCTACTAGAAAGGTCTGCCAAATCCTTTGTTTTAAAAATATTGGAGAAAAACTGTCTCGCCCTGACTTCAATCGTTTTTAAAACACCATTTCTTGACCGTTTTCTGTCACTTGGTAAGTGCCCTCAGCAAGATTGATTCGGGCTACTGCTGTGGAAGTTTGGTCTTTATTTTGGCGCGTGATGACAATGGTATGATCATCTGGTGTTACCACCTCAATGCTTCCTTCTAGATCAAAAGCTTGCGAGTTGTTCCGGAAACTAAAGAGCTTGAGAAGGGATTGCACGACTGGCCGCTCCACTTCTTGAGCAATTTCTTCATTGCTGTAGTAATGACGGTTGATATTGCGGCCTTCTTTGGTGTTTTCTAAGAGTTCCAAATCATTCTTCCCGGCTAGGAATCCAACATAATAAACTTGTGGAATACCTGGTGCAAAAGCTTGAATTAAACGAGCTAGGAAGTACTTACGATCGTCATCTCCAAGCGCTGAATAGTAGGTCGAATTGATTTGGTAGATGTCCAAGTTGTTGTATTCTGCTGTTGAATATTTGCGTTTAACATTTGCTCCTACCTTATAAAGTTCATTTGAAGCATAGTCAATCTCTTCATCCGTCAAGATATCCTTGACATCGACCACCCCAATCCCATCATGGGTATCGAGCGTCGTGAATTGCTTCATCGGACTCATCTTCAACCACTTGGCAAGACGCTCCACTTTTGAACTATAGAGGGTATAGAGGGTTACCATTGGAAGTGCGAAGTCATAGACATAATAGTCGTGATCGGCAATCTTAAATTGGATGGTATAGTGCTCATGAATCTCTGGAAGAAGCTCAGCACCGTAGCCTGCCGCCATATCGCGTACCTTATCCAACAAATCCCAAATATCTGGTTCCACAAAGAAATCATTGGTGTCCAATTTCTTCACCGCATAGGCAAAGGCGTCCAAACGAATGAGGTCACAGCCATTGCTTGCCAGGTGTTCGATGGTCTTGCGAATAAAGTCCATGGTCACTTCCTTGGTCACGTCTAGGTCAATCTGCTCTTCCCCGAAGGTATTCCAGAGATGCTCAGTCGTCCCATCCGCAAAAGTGATGGCTTGCTTGGGAGCTCGGTCTTTGCGCTTATAAATCAAATCTACATCTGCTTGAGTTGGGCGATTCTCTGGCCAGAACTTGTCCCAGTTGAGAAAGAGATCCTTATAGGCACTTTGGTCATGCTTTTCCTGGTAGTCCTTGTAGTATTTAGACTGACGGGAAATGTGATTGATCATAAAGTCAAACATAAGATAGTACTTGTCCCCCAAGCGTTTGACATCTTCCCAATCTCCAAAGGCTGGATCCACTTGGTCATAGTCCACAGGCGCAAAGCCACGGTCACCAGTTGATGGGAAAAATGGCAAGAGGTGAACCCCACCTACTGCATCTCCAAAATATTTCTCCAGATTTTCATAGAGATCCTTAAGGTTATTTCCTAAGCTATCTGAGTAAGTAATTAACATGGTTTTGTTTTGAATTGGCATAATGGTTTCCTTTTCTTTTTTTTGAAAGCCAAGTCTTAGGAGACCTGGCTTTCTTGAGTTTTTCTATTTTAAAATTGCTTCCTAGGATACGATTTAAATCAGCAAGCTGAATCGTCCCTTTGTATCTGGAATTGAACACGGGACTAATTTCTTAGGAAAAAAGATAAATCTCCTTGTGTGCAAGCACACTATGTCGATTTCCTATTTTTCTACAGAAATTTTCAGCAAGCTGAATCGTCCCTTTGTATCTTATTTCTTATTTCACTGCGCCGTTGCTCATTCCTGCGATGATATGGCGTTGGAAGAAGAGATAGACAATGGTGATACTGATAATGCCGACCACGTAAGAGGCAAAGCTTGGTCCGTAGTCGTTGAAATATTGGCCTGCGTAGTTGTATTGGAACAAAGGCAAGGTCCACATTTTGGAATCCCGGTTCAAGACAAGGAGTGGCAACATGAAGTCATTCCAGAACCAAAGGGCATTGATGATCATGGTTGTCGCATGCATGGGTTTCATCATTGGGAAGATGATACGGAAATAAGTTGTAAATTTATTAGCCCCATCGATCTCTGCTGCTTCATCCAAACTTTCTGGAATAGAGATTTTGATATACCCTACATAGAGAAAGAGGGTCTGTGGAATCGCATAGGTCAAGTAGAGCAAGATCAAACCAAAGGTGTTAGCCAAACCGAGTTTACTCATCATAACCGTAATCGGAATCATGATAACTTGGAAAGGTACGAAAATCCCAAGAATCAAGAGGGTGTACATGATGGTAAAGGCTTTTCTCTTACTCATATTACGTGCGATGGAGTAGGCTGCCATGGGGATAAAGATCATTACTGCAAGTAAAGACAAGACAGTGATGACGACAGAGTTCCAATAATAGCCTCCGATCCCATCAGCCAAGAGACGGCTGAAGTTGTCCCATGTGAAGTTGGTTGGAAATCCAAAGAAATTGTCTACGATATCCTTGGTTGGTTTGAAGGAACTAAAGAGGGTGGCAAGGAGTGGCACTAAAATCAGAACCGATCCTAGAATCAATAGAATATATTTGCCAATCAAGGCTTTTCTTTCATCTTGTTTCATCGTGCTTCTCCTCTTAAATTTCAAATTTCTTAGATACTCTCAATTGGATGATCGAAATCACTACAATCAAGAAGAACAAGATTACGGCAATGGCATTGGCATAACCGAATTGGTTGTTTTTAAAAGCATAATTATAAACCAAGAGCCCAAGTGAGGTTGTAGCATTGTTTGGACCACCACCAGTCATGGCAAAGACTTGGTCAAAGGCGGTAAGCCCACCTTTTAGGGCTAGGATAAAGACCATAGAGACACTTGGTAGCAAGTAAGGCAATTCAATATTCCAGAAGACTTGCTTGCTAGTCGCTCCATCGATTCTTGCTGCTTCTGTAATTTCAGTTGGGATAGATTGCAGACCAGCTAGGAAGATAATGATGGGCATGGCCACACCTTGCCAAAGAAGGACAAAGACAGCCGCAAAGATCGCTCCCCACTTAGTCCCTAAAAGACTGGTTTGAAGAAACTCAATATGAAGGGCATTCCCAATCGCTGGTAGACCGTAGTTGAAGACTTGTTTGAAGATCAACGCCACTGTCAAACCAGACAAAACAGCTGGGAAGAAGAACCAAGCACGGAAGAAGGTTTGACCTTTGATCTTAGAGTTCAAGACACGCGCAATGAAGATCCCTAGGGCAATCTCACCAACTACCATGGCAATCGTGATGATCGCAGTAAAGCCAATAGCATTCATGAATTTTGGATCCATAAAGAGGAGCTTAAAGTTGTTCAAGCCGACAAACTTGTAGTTATAGGTCAAACCTGTCCAGTTGGTAAAACTGTAAAAGGCTCCTTGGAACATTGGCACATAGAAGAAAATTGCTTGTAATAAGAGGGGAATGACCACAAAAGCCCATGCCCAATATTTTTGTAATACTTTTTTCATCGTCTCTCTACTCCTAATCCACATCCGCTTTCATCGGGTTAAAGAAGGCATTCAAATCATTGACCATTCCTTGTTTATCACCTGTCAAGACATAGTTCATCGTCAAGGTATGGAAGTCTGCTTCACTAGTCCAGTATTGTTGCAACCACACCAAGTGACGATCCGTAAAGGCATATTTGGTCATCCCAGCAAGCGGTGAATCCTCTCCTGCTTGTTTGACCCCTTCGATCGCTGTTGGAGATCCGTCCACATCATAGTACTTTTGCATGACTTCTGGACGGGTCATGTATTCCACAAAGGCATTGGCTTCTTTTGGATGTTTGGTAGTAGCTGAGATAGACCATGCTAAGTCTCCCGCACCAACGGTTAAGCTTTGTCCTTTTTCTTTCCCTGGAATCATGAAGGTCCCAATCTTAAATTTCGGTTTTTGTTCATTGATCGCTGTGATGGCCCAAGAACCATTTGGTGTCATGAGGACATCTCCACGCGCGAAGGCTCCGATAACGTCTGTATAACCTGCACCTTCCCAGTTCTTTTGCTTAGATCCTTTAATGCGAAGGATATCCATGACCTTGATGTCATCCTTCATAATCGGATCAGACAATTTAATGGAATTTGGCTGAGAATAACGAAGGTATTGGTTGGCTTCTTTTCCGCCACCTGCTGCTGTCGCAAAGGCCAATTGATTGTACCCATTGAGGGTCCAAGCTTCTGCACCTGCAATCCCAAATGGAGTTTGTCCTTTGGCAACGATGTCTTTTACTAACTGTTCAAATTCGTCCCAAGTTTCAGGAACCTTCAAGCCCAACTCTTCGAATTTATCTTTGTTGTAGTAGATTCCGTAAGCATTGGCTGTAAAGGGAACGTTGTAGACTTTTCCGTTCACGGCATATTTTTCAGCATAGCCATTTTTCACGCGTTTCAGATAGTCTTTATTGGACAAATCTTCGAAGACACCTGCTTTTGCCCATTCTTGTAGTTCGATGGACTGTGGGTAAATATTGACCACATCTGGCACATCTCCTGCGAGGACACGTGTTTTCAATACTTCACCAGCGTTCGGTACATTGACGACTTTGACCTTGACCTTTGGGTTTTCCTTTTCAAAATCACGCGCGATTTCTTCCAAGGTTTTGGTCATTTCTTTTTTCTGGTTGAAATACTCGATGGTCACTGTGCCATCCGCAGATTTTCCATCGTTGGAGCAAGCACCGAGCCCAAACAAGGCTAGGCCTGTTGTCGCAAGAAGTCCGATTTTTTTATACCATTTCATTTGGCTGTCTCCTTTTATTTTTTGACAAAAACATATTGTTTAGTGAGGAAATCTCCCTGAGGAAGAACGACGGTTAAGCCGGCATACATGAGCTCAGCTCCTGAATAGACTTGGTCCGTCCCTTTTAAGCTATAGAGCGCACCTTCTTCCAATCCTTTGAGTTTCAGGGTCGGCTCGATCTCCTCAACCGTTGATAAGACTCGTACATAAGTTACAACTGTGCGGTCTTGATAAGTAAACTGGACGGCTGCTTGATTGCTACCTTGGCTTGGATTGATCAAGCGGTAGTGTTTTCCGAATTGAACAAGTGGTCGAATCGTTTTGTAATGAGCAACTTGAGCTGCGATCTGATCCAACTCTTCTTGCGGAAGACTGGTTAGATCCAATTCATAGCCCAGATTTCCCATCATGGCCACATGACCACGCGTTTCAAGTGGTGTCATCCTTCCCATCTGGTGATTTGGCACCGCTGATACGTGAGCGCCCATAGAAATAGTTGGATAGAGATAACTCGATCCATACTGGATCGGAAGTCTGGCCATGGCATCCGTATTGTCACTCGCCCAGACCTGCGGGAAGTAACGCATCATACCCAGGTCATTGCGACCACCACCACCTGAGCAAGACTCAAAGAGGATGTGCTCGTATTTCTCCGTCAAGTAGGAAACCACTTCATAGAGACCCAAGATATAAGCATGGGATTGCATCTTGGTTTCAAGGTAGGTTTTCCCATTTCCAAGTTTAGTGATATTGCGGTTCATATCCCATTTGATATAGTCGATCTCATGGTTTCCAAGTAAGTCATCCAAGACCTGCTTGATATAAGCCACTACTTCTTTATTGGAGAAATCGAGCACCAGTTGATTCCGTGAATAGGTGTGTTCATAGCCTGGGACTTGAATAGCCCAGTCCGGATGAGCCCGATAGAGGTCGCTATCAACAGAAATCATTTCTGGCTCCACCCAAAGGCCAAATTGAAGTCCCTTGTCATGGATGCCTTGGATCAGTTCTGCTAGGCTTCCTCCTAATTTTTCTTCATTGACAGTCCAGTCACCGAGGGCCCGATTATCATCATAGCGATTGCCAAACCAGCCATCATCAAGAACAAAAAGTTCGATCCCCACTTTTTGAGCTTCGTCTGCTAGCTCCAATAATTTGTCTTTTTTGAAATCAAAGTAGGTCGCTTCCCAGTTGTTGATCAGAATTGGACGTTCTTTATGGGCAAACTGGCTAGGAATGATATGGTTTTGGACAAATGCTTGACTCTCTTGACTGAGACCGGTCAATCCCTTATGGGAGTATGTGATCATGGCCACTGGCGTATCAAAGCTCTGATTTGGTTCCAATTCCCAATCGAAGTTTTCAGGATTGATCCCCAGTCCAACCCGAACTTCATTGAGTTGATTCTTTTGAACAAATCCTTCAAAATTCCCACTGTAGAGCAGTTGGAAGGCAAGAGCAGAGCCCGCATCTTCTGTCACTTCATGATCGGCAAGGATGAGGGCCGGAGTCTGGGCATGTCCAGAAGCACCACGGTTAGAGCTGATGGAGAAAATTCCCTGTTCCACTTGCTGACGGCGAACTGTTTTTTCTCTCGCATAGGCTCCTTGCAGAGTGATGATATCGTAATCACCTGCTGGGATATCTGCCAACACACTAAGAGCCTTGTGGATTACAACCTTTTCATCACTCAAGTTTTCAATCTTTGAGAAGCTAGTGATGGTTGCCCGATCTTCGTAGGCTATGTAATAGAGGGTCAACCGGAGGGCCGCTTGATCATCTTCAAAGACCAAGGCCAAGGTTTCAGCACTATCTACTGTATGTGGATTGGGAAGACCAGTTGCCTCGACACTGCCAGAGTAGATATTGGCTCCGACATAGAGGAAATCCGTCACCTCTGTGGCACCGTGCTGGATTTGAATAGACGGCTTTCGAAAATCTCCAAGCCCATGCTGTCCTAAGATTTGACGTTGGGTATCCAAGCTGAAGGTTCGATTGTCAGGTGTTGGATTTCCAGAGAAAGCATGATCCTTCTCATGCACCGTATTGGAAAAATGATAAGACAGGATCGGACGTCCCAAATGCTTGAGCATTAGGTAGCCATCTCGATTTTCAAGGATCAGGCTCAGTCCCTTACTTTCTACATAGAACAAATTTTGTTCGATACGAATTGCCATATCTTCCTCCATTGGATCCTATAAAATATCACTATGTATTTTTAAATTCAGTTCCAATAATTTTCTTTTTTAACATGTCTTTATCTTACATTATGTAAACGTTTACTAAAATAGAATTTTGTTGGACATATATGGTAAAATGTTAGGTAGGAGGTTTACCTATGTTAGTCTTTTCTGAATACCAAACTGATACCATTGACCTAGCCCTTGATTTTTATGGCTATGAAGATTGTCCGAAGAACTATGAATTTGGCCCTAGCGTTCGGGACAATTTTGTTCTGCATTTTATTACCAAGGGAAAGGGAGTCTTCCACTTCAATAAAAAAGAAATCCACCTAGAGGCCGGGGATCTCTTCCTTCTCCCCCAAAATAAGGTGACCTACTACAAGGCAGAGGAAGAAGAACCTTGGTCCTACTACTGGATTGGCATCAGTGGCACCAAGGTGAGTGATTTCATGCGTTTTTCAACCCTGCATGAAAAAGGCTTTTTAAAGAAAACAGAGGTGGAAACAGAAAAGATCGGCCAGTTTATGGAACAACTCGTCCACAAGGCAGAGGCTTCAAAAATGACTTCTCACTACCAACTCCACCTTCTCTCACAGATCTATGAACTGCTTTATCTCATTGGGGAAGTAGCACCCAACATACAAAAGAGCTATCTCTCTCCAACCTATCAACTCTACCTGACCTGTAAGCATGTGATTGAGACGCATTACGGTAAAGAACACTTGAGTATTCAAGAGATCGCCGATGACCTCAATGTCCATCGCTCCTATCTGACAACTGTCTTTAAGGAGTTTCACCAGATCTCTCCCAAGGAATTCTTGCACTCGGTCCGCATGCAGCGTGCCCAGCAGTTACTGACCAACACAGACGAAAGCATTAAGATTGTAGCTTACTCGGTGGGCTTTTCGGATCCCCTCTATTTTTCAAAGGCTTTTAAGGCCTATAGCCAACTGACTCCTAGCCAATATCGTAGCAAACATAAAATTTAGTAAAATTTTATTTCTTTTTACTAGTTTTTAGAGTATACTGGAAGTAGAAATCAATAAAGGATGAACTATGGCAACGATTAAAGACATTGCGGAAAAAGCAGGCGTTTCTCAAGCAACGGTCTCTCGCGTCCTCAACCAGGATGTGACCTTATCGGTTAGTGAAGACACGCGCAGTCGGATTCTTCGCATCGCCGAGGACCTGCATTACCAAAAGAAAAGCCGCAAAACAACGCCTCAACCAGTTGAGGATTTTCATAAAATCGTCATTTTTGAATGGTACACGCGCGAAGAAGAATTAGATGACCTCTACTACTATGCCATTCGGATGGGGTTAGAAAAACAAGCCCAGGAATTAGGCTATGAGATCTTTCGTATCTTTAATAATGACGATTGGTCCTTGATTCAAGAGGCAGACGGCATTATCGCTCTTGGGAAATTCAGTCCCAAGACCATTCGAGATCTAGAAAGCTACGGCAAACCCCTGATCTTTGTCGATAGCAATACCCTCTATTTAGGGCATTCCTGTGTGACGACCGATCTAGAAGATTCTGTCATCACGGCTCTCGAGTATTTCCTTGATCATGGCCACAAGGAGATCGGGCTCTTGGTCGGGCAGGAAGAGACGGCAGATGCGACACCGCTTCAGATGGATCCTCGTCAACGAGTCTTTCAACAGTATCTCACGGAGAAAGGGCTCTATCAGGATCGCTTTGTCACTGTCGGCCAGTTCTCAACTGAGTCGGGCTATCAGATGATGGAGCAGCTGATTCAAGCACTGGGCGACGACTTGCCAACTGCCTTTTTCATGGCCAGTGATGCCATAGCTGTCGGAGCCCTTCGGTCCCTTCAGGAGCACCAAATCGCAGTACCTGATCGCGTCAGTCTCATTTCCTTCAATGATACTTCCATCGCCAAGTATGTCTTTCCTGCCCTCTCTACAGTGACCGTCTACACGGAAGAAATGGGCAAGCAAGCCATTCAGATGTTGCGACAGACCTTTCAAGGGAGTCAACCAAGTGTTCCCTATATGGTCAAATTAGCCACCAAACTGACGATTCGAGACAGCAGTCGCTAGGAGGTCTTAGTCTTATGAAAACACACGAAATCCTCTTTCAAACCCTTTCTCAGGCAGATGATTACGTCAACGGGGAACAGTTGGCAAAAGAACTAGGCGTTTCCCGCACCTCCATCTGGAAGGCTATTCAGCGCCTGGAAAAAGATGGAGTCGTCATCGAATCCCTAAAAAAGAAGGGCTATAGACTGGTTTCAGGCGATATTCTGCTTCCTGAGGTCATCGCAAGCAATACCCAGTTGACCGTTACTTTGAATGAAGAATGTCATTCTACCCAATTGGACGCAAAATTAGGCATGGAAGCCCATAAAGAGGGCAGGGCTCTCTACCTGGCCAAGTCCCAATCTGCTGGAAAGGGCCGCTTTGGTCGCGACTACTACTCTCCCGATCAAGGGGGCATCTACATGTCCCTTCACCTCAAGCCCCAACTCCCACCTGCGGAGCTCCCTCCTTATACCCTCATGGTCGCAGGAGCCATCTATAAGGCTATTAAAAATCTGACCCTGATCGATATCGATATCAAATGGGTCAACGATATTTACTACCGCCATAAAAAAATTGGGGGAATCCTAACCGAAGCCATCACATCCATCGAGACTGGCCTTGTCACAGATGTCATTATCGGAGTCGGTCTCAATTTAGCCATTCCTACTTTCCCAGAAGAGCTAGAAAGTAAGGCAGGTTCCTTATTTGAAGGGCCTTGTCCCATCACCCGCAATGACCTCATCAGTGAGATCTGGAAGGAATTCTTCCAAACGGATATCGATGAACTGGTCTACCTCTATAAAGAGCGCTCGCTGGTCCTAGGACGAACTGTCACTTTTGAGCAAAATCAGCAGACCTATCAAGGCCTCGCCAAAGATATCTCTGATACCGGCCAACTCTTGGTCCAATTAGACAATCAAGAAGAAATCTGGCTCAATAGCGGAGAAATCTCTTTGACGGAATGGTGAGGGAAGTAAAAAATAGATTAAATGCGATGAAGCCCCCTATTCTGTTTGAAGGGTTGATCTGCAAAGTTTCAAGGTCTGTAAGTAAGAAACGACAAAAAAGCATCTCCGCAGAAGGATGAGTGGAGAAAGAAGAGAGAAATGAATGGAAAAACTAGTTAGTATTATCGTGCCGATTTATAACGTGGAAAAATACTTAAGACAATGTTTGGATAGTATTTTAAGACAGACTTTTCGCCCGTTAGAGATTATTCTTGTGAATGATGGTTCGACGGATGGTTCGGATACCATTTGCCAAGAATATGCAAAAATTGATGAGCGAATTGTTTATCTAAAAAAAGAAAACGGCGGTGTTTCAGATGCGCGTAATGTTGGATTAGATGCTGTCACTTCTGATTATGTTCTCTTTATAGACTCTGATGATTGGATTGAACCGACTTATGTTGAAGTCTTATATGAAAAAATTGAAGAAGAACATATTGAAAGAGCATATAAAGAATCTGAAATAGAAGAAATATTACAAGAATTAAATTTAAATATAATTAATAAATTTGATGGATATTTGAATAATAATGTACAAGCAAATAGTGAAAGAATAGTTTATATAGTAAAAAAGAAATAACAGTTGGAGGTTAAATA
>OIZU01001678.1_pt1 | contig 11161 bp, 19 predicted proteins | sample 1588661 | NCBI WGS metagenome assembly OIZU01 (sample SAMN03283257) | human gut metagenome | biome: human-associated habitat; material: feces | host: Homo sapiens | place: USA | collected 2013 | reverse complement strand
ATTGAATATGGAAGAAGGAATGCCGTAAACAATAGAGTTTGCGGTATTTTTTTGTTCTCTAAAGCAGAAAAAGGGGCATAAAAGGGGCAAACTATAAAATCTTGATATCCTTAATCTGCTGATTATCTTTCTCTTGCATCTTTTTCGTAACATGGTGATAGATTTCTCTCGTAATCTTGCTATTACTATGCCCCAGTCTACGGGAGATAACTTCCAAACTTACACCCTGCTCAGCCATAAGGGCTACATGTGTATGCCTCATAACATGGCTAGTTATCTTAATAGGTTTTTCTAAAACTCTTTCTGATACTTCCCCAAGATACTTATTGTAAGAGTAGTAGTTTAAATAATTTCCGCAGATATCACTTATAAAGAGATCAGAGTTATATCCACAGGCGAACCGTTCTTGTTTCATAAAAAGCTTTATCTTTCTGCAAAGAGTGTATAATTCGTCCTGCATGTAGATTACACGGTATGATTTTTCAGTTTTTGGATAGTTTGTTGCCTTATTAACTGCATCCCTTGTCTTTGTGATATGGATTTCTCTATTATTTAGATCTACGTCGGTATCACTTAGAGCAATCGCTTCTCCAATGCGGAGACCGGAGAGAGCAGTCAATTCTGCCAGCATTCGCCATTTGGGCACGGACATATTATCAAGTAAAAGCTTAAGCTCTTCTGATTCCAGAAACTTTTCCTCCAGTTTTTCCTGCTTTGCGACATCCTTTTCCTTTTCCAATTTATCAAGCCATCGTATATCCTCAATATAATCGTTTTTATACCCCCATCGTATAAGCGCCTTAAGACGCGTTATACGCTCGTTTGTGGTTCCGGTGTCTTCTCCTTCGGCTTGGAGCTTTTGGTTCACATATCCGGCATTCAGGCGAGCCACAACGGTATTTTCTCCAAGGATACGCATTAAGGACTTGCAGGCATGGTAATTTCGTGTACACGTGGAGGCTCGTCTCTGCGTCTTCTGGCTTGCAGCATACAGATCAACCAATTCAGACAGCCTTAAGTTTTCTTGTTTTACCGGGGTCATGATACCGGCAAGAGCCTGATCTATCTTTTCATTCAGTGCCGCTTGAGCAAGTTTCCTTGTTCTGGCAGTGTCTTTGTCCATGATCACGGATACACGCTGGGACTTTAGTGTTAGAGGGTTCTTGTAGCGCTCTACAAATTTAACCTTTCCATTTTTTAATGTTTCTGACCACATAATCATCTTCCTTTCTTAAAATTAGGTATAAAAATAACAGCCAGCGAACTTTCGTTCTCTTGCAAGGCTGCTCCGAAGATGATACAATATTTTTGGCTGAAATGCTGTAGCATCTCCGGAGATGTTACGGTTAAGTCGTCCTATCTCTGCTGTGCGGAGAGGGCGCGTTACCGTCTCGGTGAGCCAACACTGGGGCGGTTCTTGACTTTTATGGTATATTATTCTTTTGTGGATGCCTCGGTAATGCCGGGGCAGATTTTAATTATTGCTTTAAAGTACATAGATATTCCCAATTATTTATGTGCATACGATTTTTGTAGGCAAGCATGATATCAAAAAACTTATCAATTCTAGCTTGACGTCCTTTCTCAGTTTTCAGAGATTTTGCCGCTTCAACTGTGCTAAGATATATCTTATTTATAAATGCTTTTTCGTTCTGCTCGCGTTTTTCTTGGAGATCAATAGCTTGTTCTTTTATGGACTGACTAAAATTATAGAATGGCTCAAATGGTATAAGGGCGTACATTTCTTCTATTAGAAGATCGTATCTGTCAAAAAACACACTCGGCGTTAATGTTTCGTTGACCAATCGAACGCAATCGGCGATGATTTTACGATGGCTGTCTACAATCATTTCAGTGGCACTTACAAGTTGTTGCTTTGTCATCCTTACATTATTTATACGGGTTCCAGTAACAAGAGACTGCCATTCCAACACCTTGTCCTTGGGAAATCCATAATTTTTATACATTCCATTAAATAACCCCATAATTTTTCTCCTTTTTTTCTTGTATTGTTCTGGGAAAGCCTCATATTAATTAAAATCTTTCAACCGTAATTCTATCATCCTTTTATTATATCCGAACAGCCTTGAAAACTGTGCAGTGGAAAAATCCAAGTGTTCTTCTATGTCTGCATCGGATAGTAATAAATCTATTGCAAATCTATCTGCTTCTAATTCATACTTAGTGGTATTGAGTTGTGTCCGCGAGTCCATGAAGATTGCATTGGCTTTTTTATGTAAAAGCATATGCCCCAATTCATGAGCACAGACGAACAGTTTTTCGTTGTCGGATAATGATTCATCAATATAGATGATATTATTACGCTGAAAGTACTGATAAAATCCTTTTACCCCTTGTAAGGGATAAAAGACAACTATTACATTAAGATCATCTATAATCTCAAAGGGATTCCGCGTTTTGTACTTTCTGACCAGAGAATCCACCAGCCTTTTAATGTTCATCATATCAATCCTTTTTATACTTTTTCGGAGTGTATTTCTCCTTATTTTTTTTCTTTGCCATTTCCATTCCAATCTGCATAGCTGACAGAATAGATTCGATCGCCTCCGGTGACGCCGGATCGCCGTCGAACATAAGCCCATCCTGCTTAAGCAGTTGCTCGGTGTTGGCGAGGATTTCTTTAATATCCTTTTCGTCTTTAGGTTTGAGTTGAGTTTCTTTCTTCCTATCTCCCTTTCCAGTAGTTAAATATTCGAGGGACACCCCAAAGAAGTCTGCTATTTTCTGCATTTTTTCTTGTTTCGGGGTGTACCTTCCCGCCTTCCAGTTACTTATTGTAGCTGTTGTAATTCCAGTTTCTTTGCATACTTTATATGCGGTAACTCCTTTTTCTTGACATAGTTGTTCAAAAATTTCATACATATAAGCACCTCAAAATAAGTTTGAAAAAGAAGCTAAAAACTATTGACAGACTTTGAAATCAATGCTAATATATGACCATAGCTTTGAAAAAGAAGCTATCAATAATAAAATAGCTTTGGTTTTAAATATAACTTTGATTGACAACTTAATTATATTTGAAACCTTAGCTATTGTCAATAAAATTCTGAAAGGAGGTTTCAATTTGTTCTCGTACAAAAAATATTCCGAGTTACGGGATAGTAAAGGTGTAACTGATTATGAAGTATCTAAAAATACCAACGTTCAAACTTCGACATTGTCTAATTGGAAGGCTGGTCGATATACCCCGAAATCCGACAAAATCAAAGCGATAGCAGACTACTTCGGTGTATCTATCGAATACTTCCTAGAGTAGCATACCAAAACAGCTGTACAATAATACGGACAGAACCAGAAGAGGAGGTGTGAAGATGAAGCATCTAACAATGAAAGATGGAGAATTATTTCTTGACGGAGAAAAGGTTGAAAATCTTAAGTCATATAGAATTTCCAGTTCCGCTTCCATAAAAGGGAAAGGAGTTGCAGAACTGGAAATCGTAATAGACGTAGCTACAACCCCAGCTTCGTTTGAATTAAAGTAGATATCAAACTTGTAGCAATTTGTTTTAGAGAATCTAAAGAATTGGAGCCGACAGATTTTGCAATATCTTTTGTTTTGTTCCAGTTATCTTCTTCTCTTATGTTAGCTAGAAATTGGTGTCCATCAGGCAATAAATAGTGGATAGCACAACCGCCATCGAGATACCAAGAAAGAAACATTTATAAGATAAGAAAGCTCTGCTTGTTTGATATGATACATAACTTCATCACCGGTATAATGATTAAGTTCATTGGGAAGAGAGTCTGGAGAAATTGAAAGGATATGTTTTAAATCAGTGTTTTTCTCAACGTAAATAAGGATATCTCTAAGACAATCAGGATTAAGAATCATAGTAATCCTCCTTTCATCATTTGATAGGAAGATTATACCAAAGAAATATATTTACAACAAGGAGGTGTAACCATGTATGCAAATAAACTAACTCTCGCAAAGATTTTCGGCATATCCCCACCGACCGTATACCGAAGAATTGAGGGAATCAAAGCGGAAATCGGAACCAGATATAACCGGTACGCGATTCTTGACAATGTGGTAAGCGTGGCGGTATTCGCTGATTATGACAAGTATCACAGGCAGTTAGAGGACAAAAATCTTCGGAAGTACGTTCCAGAGTTCAGTCCAAAGGAAGCAAGTGAGTATATGTTCGAGAAGAATTTAGAGGGGATTAGGAGGGGGAAACAGTGAAAAGTAACAGCATTAAGGCAAAACGCCAGAGAAGAGACATTCTGACGGGAGTATTAATCGGCTTCGGCAGCGGAGTGGTAACGGCAGGATTATTTTTGATTGTGCTATTGGTTTACTGCCGGATGGCAGGACCGATATAGAAGGAGGTGAGGAAGATGGATAGAGCGAAGTGGATAAAAGCTGGTCTGGAGATTGCAGAACACTTGAAAGCGATCCGGAGGATTATCGAGCAAAACGGTATGGACAGACTCAGTATGGCTTCTTTTTCGCATGATAGAACATGGGGAACGTACATTGATGATAATAATGACAAAAAGCATTGGAACGTAGAAGTAGACGAGAAAGGTGTCATAAGTTTAGAGGAGAGTGGTTTTAAATTTTACGCAAAAATATAGAGCGCTTACATATGCCCAGCAAGGCGTAAGCACTCTGAAAAACATTCAATTTTATTATAACCCGAAAATTAGAAAATATCAAGGAGTGGAAAAATGGAATTGATACCAGGATATGATGATTGGAAAACAACACCTCCAGATGATCAAGTTCCAGTAATCTTATGTGATTGTTGTGGGTGTGCATTATATGAAGGTGATTATTTTTATGATATTAACGGTGAAAGAATCTGCGAGGATTGTTTGATAGATGGTTATAGGAGGATGTTGTAATGGCTTTAAAATCATATGATGAAATGCGAAAAATTGATGTGAAGCCCTATTGTGAAAAGAGAGATGGACTTGATTATTTGAATTGGGCGATGTGTATAGATCTTTTGCACAAGAATGGGGCAAAAAAAGCATACTGGGAGCCAATTGAAAATGAGAAAACAGGGAATAGCCTGAGAATGTCGGATGTTGCATTTGTAGATAAAAATGGCGTTCAGAATAGGTGTTATGAGACACGGATCCGTGTCGTGATCGATGATAATGTTTATGAGATGCAGACGCCAGTTATGAATGGAGCGAACCCTGTAAAAGATAACTCCATGAGTCAGCAAAGAGTTTGGAATAGTATGTGTCGAGCGTTTGTAAAATGTGTAGCTATACACACAGGTTTGGGTTTTGATCTGTGGCTAAAAGAAGAATACAACAATATGGAAAGTCAGATTCCATATACCGGAGAAAAAACAGCTTCAGAAGCTAAGATTAAGACAATTCAGAGTTTATGTGTAAGTCATGGTATTGATGGAGATGCTTGGGTTGTCGGTAATGGAAGAACCTGGGATACACTTACGGAGACAGAGGCTGCACACATGTTGAAGGCATTAAAAGATCGGTATGGTGATGATTAGTGAAATTCACTGGAAAGTTAAAGGAACCAATTATTGACTACATAACAGGGCGTTTGACGTTGCTATTTGAGCCTTGTGAGGACTTCCGAGAAGCTTATGAGGAATTCAAGGATTGCGAAAAACTAAGCTTGGAAATCAAAAAATACAGGCGAAAGAGGAGTCTCGATGCTAATGCTTATTACTGGGTGCTTTGCACGAAGCTTGCAAAGGTTCTGCAAGCATCGAACCAAGAGGTACACAACAAAATGCTCCGGCTGTACGGACAACTAGAAATCTTTGAGGGAAAAGCTGTATGTATCACCATACCAGATACAGAGCCGTCAGAAAAGAAAGTGAATAATGCGATGGATTATCACCTTCAGCCTACGCCGCAGGTGCGAGAGGGCTTGGATGGGATAATGTATCGGACCTATAAGCTTTTAAGAGGTTCTCATACATATAACAGCGAAGAGATGGCGAGGCTGATCACTGGACTTATAAGCGAGTGCAAAGATGCCGGTATCTCAGATGCTGAAATCGCAACGCCGGACGAGAAGTGGTTATTAAAGGAAAGATATGGTGTAGAGATATGAAAAGATTATGGAGTATCTTTACGGACGATATGGACTGCTGCATGTACACAGGGAGATATGGAGTTGAAAGACATCACATTTTTAGCCATACACCAAGAGAACGGAAGCTGTGTGAGAAGTACGGTTTTATAGCTCCATTGTTTCCAACTCTTCATCCGAACGGGGTGCATGCGAGGAAAGAAGCCAGTAAGATTGATAAGGATTTAAAGCGAAGATGCAAGGAATATTATATAGCACACTACGGAACAGAAGAACAGTTCCGGCAAGAATTTTATTATGTTAGTTAGCCAGAAGGCTTGCTATAGGTACCAGTCGAAATGTACCTAGTGTATCGCATGTAACTTTGAAAAGATGTTTTCTGGTGCCGGTATTTCCGGCACTGGGGAAAGGAGCAGATAGCATTGCGAATATGAGTAATTATGTCAAAATCAGCCGGAAGATCTTAGAGTGGGGCTGGTACAGAGATGAACATACAAAAAGCCTTTTTCTACATTGTCTTCTCAAGGCAAATTGGAAAGACGGAGAGTTTAAAGGAATTGTGATTAAAAGAGGACAGTTTGCCACCTCAATCCCCAAGCTTCAAGTTGAATTGGAATTAACTTCGAATGAAGTTAGGACTGCAATTAAGCATTTAAAGAGCACAGGCGAAATCACAGTCAGATCATATAGCAAATTCTCCGTAATTACGGTGGTTAAGTACGATAGTTACCAATGTGAATCACAGGCAGAATCACAGACAGATAACAGTCACACCACAGACAAGGCACAGCCTATTAACAGTCTATTAACAACAATAGAAGAAGGGAAGAAGAATAAAAAGGAAAGAAAGGAAAATAAAAGTAATAGTGTGCGGTTTATACCGCCCTCTCTCGAAGAGGTGCAGGACTATTGCAAAAGTCGATGTAACGGTTTGGATGCTCAAGCCTTTGTAGACTTTTATTCCTCGAAAGGCTGGATGATTGGAAAAAATAAAATGAAAGACTGGAAAGCTGCTGTACGCACTTGGGAGCGTAAGAGTCAGACAAGGCAGGAAGAGACCGCCAAACATGACAGGATAAGCGAGGTGGATAGCTGGTGACAAGAGAAGAGTTTAAAAACATCGTGAAAGCTATGCGAGGGGCGTATACAAGATGTCCGGTGACAACCCAACAGATATTTGAAGAATGGTATCTGTTGTTAGCAGATATGGATTACAAGACTGTTTCAAATAATTTGATGAGGCACATTCGCTCAAGCAAGTATGCACCGACAATCGCAGAGTTAAGGCAGGAACAGGCGGTAGGCTTTTGCAATTTCACAAGCAGAAATTACGATATGCGAAAACTTGAACTGGCACTTTTGGGAATTAAGTCAGTGGAACAGATAGAAGAAATAAAGGAGAAGTAAGGATGGCAGTTATAAGGAGTATTAGAGGTGGAAGCGCCGGACTGAATGAAGAAGATCGTTTGACTCTTGCTGGGCTGTTAGTGAAAGCAGGATATCGGGTGCAGATCGGTTATCGGGTTGTGCCGGGAAACGCTAAGGGAAAGAAAGAGTATACGGTGGAGTATGAGGAGCCAGGAGGTGAACAATCATGAGGATAGATCAGATCAAGATTGATGAGTGGTATGACATTCCCGGATATGGAGGGAAATATCAGATCAACTACTACGGGAATATCCGGCGAGCATTGAAGAATGGACGATATAAAGAGATACATCCATTTATTAAAAAGTCAAATGGTCGCAGATGTGTAAAGCTAAACTGCAAAGAGCATGTGGTAATGAAGCTTATGCAGAGAACGTTTTATGGGGAACTTAAAGACGGTTGTGTTGCTTATCATAAAAATATGTGCATTACAGACGATATATTGAGCAATATCGGCATTAGTACAAGAGAGCAACTTGGGAAAATAACAGGAAGAAAAAATAATTGTGAGAGATCTGTCGTAAAAATAGACAGCTGCGGTCAGATTGTAGATTTTTACAGATCCGTTCGTGAGGCAGGAAGGAAGAACCATATGGCTTATCAAACGATTCTTGACCGGATTAATGGAAAAGTAAAGAGTTTGTATGCTCCGGATGGTTATGTATATGTCAAAGAAAAAGAGAGTGAGATTCAAAAAGCAATTCGGAAAATCGAGCTTGAAAATAGAAAAGAGAGTGGTGTGTCATTTGTAAGCGCACCAGATGTAGTATTCGATTTTTAGAAATAAGCATTTCCCCGAGGTTGGAAAAATGGTAGAAAGGAGTCGGAACTCTGGCCAGAGAAAAGACATGTCGGTTCCTTTCAAGAAAATGGATTATTTAGAATTTTTAAAGACAAAGATAGAGATCGCACCGGAAAGCGGGTTCGAAATAGAACTGGGGAAGATCAACAAAGCGTTACTGCCACATCAGAGGGATGCGGTGGCATGGGCATTAAAAGGCGGAAGAAGAGCACTGTTCGAGTCATTCGGACTCGGCAAGACGGTGCAAGAATTAGAGTTCTGCCATCAGGCGGCAGCGCACGAAGGCGGCAGGGCACTTATCGTACTGCCACTGGGAGTAAAACAGGAATTTACCAGAGATGCGGTAGAACTCTTAGGTTACGAAAAACCGGAATATTGTCGGACAATGGAAGAGGTAGAGAAGTCGAAAAGTGAGATTGTGATCACCAACTATGAACGTGTTCGAGATGGAGACATCCGGCCGGATTATTTTTCAGCGACATCACTGGACGAAGCGAGTGTACTTCGGTCATTTGGAAGCAAGACTTATCAGACGTTTCTGGATAAGTTTAAGAATGTCCCGTATAAGTTGGTGGCAACCGCAACGCCATCCCCGAACCGGTACAAAGAACTGATTCATTATGCCGGATACTTAGAGGTCATGGACACCGGACAAGCGCTGACAAGATTTTTTCAAAGAGATAGCACCAAAGCAAATAATCTGACACTATACCCAAACATGGAAGATGAGTTCTGGTTGTGGATATCAAGTTGGGCACTGTTTGTTACAAAACCATCGGACTTAAATGAGGACTATTCGGATGATGGATACGAATTGCCGCCGCTGGAGGTTCGTTGGCACGAGATACCAGTGCATTACGGAGACGCAACAGAAAAAGACGGGCAGATCACGCTTTTTACAGATGCTGCCGCGGGATTAAAAGAAGCAGCAGAAGTCAAGAGAAATAGTATAGATGTCCGTGTTGAGAATATGAAAGAGATAGTAGAAACATCACCGGAGGATCATTTTGTATTATGGCATGATCAGGAAGCGGAGCGGCACGCCATCAAGAAAGCGTTGCCGGAAACGGTTGATATCTACGGATCACAGGACTATGAGACAAGAGAAAAAAGAGTCATAGACTTTTCGGAGGGAAGAATTAAGCTATTCGCTACAAAGAAATCTCTTTCCGGTTCTGGCTGCAACTTTCAAAGATATTGCCATAGGGAGATCTTTCTTGGTATCGATTATGAATTCAATGATTTTATTCAGGCGGTACATAGATGTTATCGTTTTCTGCAAAATAAGCCGGTTATCATCGATATTATTTACATGGAAAACGAAAGGCAGATCAAAGAGACACTATTGCGGAAATGGAAAGATCATAATCACATGGTCAATAAAATGATAGAGATCGTGAAAAAGTACGGGTTATCATCCGCCAAGAAAGAAGAGAAGATGAAACGGAAGATGGGAGTGAAAACGGTGAGAGTAGAAGGAAAAAATTACGAAGCAGTCCATGATGATTGTGTGGAAGAGACAAGAAGAATGGAGAGCAACAGTGTAGGGCTGGTCCATACATCTATCCCGTTTGGAAATCACTATGAATACAGTGCAAACTATAATGATTTTGGACACAATCAGAACACAGAGCGCTTTTTCGAGCAGATGGACTTTTTGACACCAGAATTATATCGGGTTCTGGAACCGGGAAGAGTGGCAGCCATCCACGTGAAAGACAGAGTGTTGTTCGGAAATGCAACAGGTACAGGAATGCCGACGATAGAGCCATTTCACGCTCAGTGCATTGGCCACTACATGAAACATGGGTTTCAGTATTTCGGAATGATTACGGTCGTTACAGATGTGGTACGTGAAAATAATCAGACGTACCGGCTGGGATGGTCAGAACAGTGCAAAGACGGATCCAAAATGGGAGTCGGATGTCCGGAATATGTGTTGCTCTTTCGGAAACTGCCGAGTGATCGCTCCAATGCCTACGCAGACAATCCGGTAAAAAAGAGCAAAGAAGAATATACAAGAGCACAGTGGCAGATAGATGCGCATGGGTATTGGAGAAGCTCTGGCGATCGGCTGGTAAGCAAAGAAGAGTTAAAAGAACTATCTGTTGCAAACCTACAGGCGGTGTACCGAAAATACAGTAGAGAGTCGGTATACAGTTACGAGGAGCATGTTAAACTTGCGGAAGCTCTCGATAAAGACGGGAAACTTCCAGCTACTTTCATGGTGGTGGCGCCAGGCTCATGGAACGATTTGGAAGTATGGGACGACATCAATCGAATGCGGACCTTGAATACAACACAATCCAGAAGACGTAAGCAGATGCACGTATGCCCATTGCAGTTAGATATCGTAGAAAGAATTATAAACCGTTACAGTAACGAGGGTGATCTTGTTTATGATCCATTTGGAGGACTTATGACAGTGCCTATGATGGCTGTGAAAATGAAGAGGCACGGAAAAGGTTGTGAACTAAATTCGGATTATTTTAGGGATGGAGTGGGATATCTTCAAGAGGCAGAAGCCGAGATGGAAACGCCGACATTGTTTGATTTTATGGAAGAGTAAAAATATAAAGATAGGGTAATTTAGGTGAGTATACGTAACAAAAAATAGCAGCGGACTAATAGTCTTGCCGGACCGTCCACTGCTCTTTCACCTAAGGACATTATAACACATGCGTCCTTAGGAGACAAGGAGGACGATGTTATGTGTACGAAAAAAGAAGAATTAAGAGACACAATATTAACAGGTATGCAGCCATTTTTAAATGCGCCACTTATGGAGATCCTGAACCAAGTAGTAGTGCAGGCGTTGTTTGGACTTGATGTGACAGAGAGTGAGACATTGCCGGCAACGATAGACGATACAAACCAGCGGATCA
>OIZU01001670.1_pt1 | contig 11184 bp, 8 predicted proteins | sample 1588661 | NCBI WGS metagenome assembly OIZU01 (sample SAMN03283257) | human gut metagenome | biome: human-associated habitat; material: feces | host: Homo sapiens | place: USA | collected 2013 | reverse complement strand
GGTATTGTACCAAAGGGAATCGGGGAATAACAGATACGGATGATTACCTACTTACATATTAAGTACCCTTCTAAAGCCCTTCGGCATTTGCTTAATTTCATCCATATGCATTGACTCTTTGTTGCAACCAATATTACTCACTAAATTGTATTTAGGAATTATTTGAAGTCTATTTTGAGCGTACATATCAAATTCATACCAAAACTCTGATCCAGCCACATGACCCTCATATTTCTCATTCTGTCCATATGCGCACAGACGCTTCCAAGCAATAGGATTTTTCTTTGTTCGCTGCTTTAATAGACTCATGACATATGGGTCTTCGTAATAGGAAAATCCCCCCCTATTAATAATAGATCTTCTCCACACTGCTGTCCCCCAAATGGAACCTTGTCTAGAAAAGAAGTAATCCGCTGTAACATTTTCGCTTTTACCCAAGTGATTCATGCCACAAATACATTCAATTCTTTCGTCGTCTTTATACTTTTCAAGAAGTTCTGCACAATACTTAAAAAAACTAACGGATGGTAATATATCATCCTCCAACATGATACATCTATCTACAGTGTTCCAAATTAACTCTTCACGTTTCTGACCCATTGCATAAAGGCCTAAATTTTTATCCATATATAATTTGTATACTATACATTCCCAGTCAATTTCCTCATCATAAATCTTTCTGTTTTGATAAATCAACTGCCACTCTCTTTCATTTCTACCGCCATCTGATGTTACAAAGAGAATACTTGGCCTCGCCTGTTTAATAACTTCAAACTGCTTGCGCTGACACTCCGGACGTGTCCAAATGTTAACTTTTACCGGTACATCTATCAAATATGGTTTCATATAAATTCTCCCTTACCATTTAATTATGCTTTCATACGGAAGCACCGAAAACTGGTCATAATATATATGTTCAAATATCCATAAACCGATTAGCACTATAATAATTGCCAGTTTTATCAACTTTGCATTTTTCCCCCACTTAGCATATTTAAAAACATATGGAATACTTAAAAAATTTATATAATAATATGCATATATCAAACGATCTGTCGCACCTGTAAATGAACTTATACCGATACAACACGTCGCTATCAGCAAATCATTTGCATATATTCTATATCTCTTATCTTTTTCATTAAATCCAACAATCGTGGCATAATATACTATTAATACAACTGCTGATAAAAATAAATTGTAATGTTGTCCCAATCTAATATTCCTTGAGAATCTTGTTAACGAAATAATTCTTATTACAAATGGCTGAGAGATTGCTAGAATGCCAATAACTGCTATTGGCAATATGTAATAGATTTTCTTTTTCAACTTTATATTTCCAAGAAAATAGAACGGAAAATATATAATTGAAATTGTATGCATAGTCGTTGCAAGAGCTGCACAAATAAAATATTGCATAGGTTTTCGTTCTTCAACATACCTCAAAGAATACGCAAATATTGCAATTGCAATACATTGTCGGACAAAATTATAACTAGCCAAGTAATACGAACCCAGTACTAGCATCAAAACGCTAAATGGAATGTTTACAGAATCTTTTTTTATACTTTGATATACAAGGATAAGCGAAATCAAAGCAGTAATTACAAAGATCCATTGATAATCCGATGTAAAACATGCAATTATTTTATTAAGTGCCGTAAACCCCCATTCATTATATCTGATTAAGGAGTGAGTTTCTGAATTTATGACTTTATTCGCAATCCACCTAAAAGTAGGAGCATATGTATAAAAATAATCCTGTCCGATTCCATACCGAATTGCTGCTGGGATAAAGTACACTAAAAAAGATAATCCAAATGAAATCTTATCCGGATAAACAATTGTTTGCCCCTCTATTATTTTTAGTTTTCTGCCTTTTACATGAACTGATAAATAAGCGAAACCAGTTGCTATAAAAGCAAATATCCAATAAATCATTGTTCTATACTCTATCCTCCTTTAATTGTCCAGAAATAATTGAATTAACATATGTTCTTTTACTAAAACTTCTAAACAATCCATATGCCCGTTGCCACTGTTCTTCTACATAGCTACTGAATTCATATGTATCTTTGTTACAATATTCAGACAGCATAGTTTCTATTGAACTTGAATCTTCAACTTTAAATAAATATCTTTTTGAACCAAGAAGCTCTGGAATACCACCCGTATTAGAACCCAATACGAGTTTTTTTCGTGCCATTGCTTCAATAGCTACCGTAGGTAATGGATCCTGCCTGCTTGGAACAAGCAAAATATCGATTGCATCATAAAAAGCCTTCATCTCAGAGCTATTGAGCCTTAAAAAAAACTGCACATTTTTTTTATCTTTGATACAATTTAATAAATCTTGGCAACTATCTTCTATAAGGTTGTACGCAATTTTCCACTTTATATTATCTCCCATAGATTCAATGACTTTTACTAATATATCAAATCCTTTTCGTTTAGATATCATGCCAACATATCCCACTACGATTGGATCATTTTTCTTAATTAATTTATCTGTTGTAAAATAATCATCTGAAACGCCATTATAAACAACTTTCATTCGGTTACAATTCCACGATTTTTTACACGCTTCTGATACAGTTAAAACCACATCTAATTCATCAAAAGCTCTTTTTGCTTCATACCTCTTACAAACTGTTCCGATTGAAGCCTGCATATCATGTACATGTCCAATACAGGGAACTTTTAATTCTCTCACAATTTTTCGAGAAAGAATCACTTCATGTGTATTATTAAAATAAAAAGCGTCAGGCCTCAACTGCTCAATAACTGTCATCAAAGCATGCTTTAATCTATATTGCGTGACTTTCGGCAGAAAACGCAATTCATTTTTGATATAACATATCTTCAACTGGAAAACCTTGCTTGCTCCAAATCTTTCGCTAAAGTGTTGAGCTGCATTTCCTTCATATATAAAAACAAAATATGGATCAATCTCACTATTTCCATCAAGGTACTGTATAAGGACATTTTCAGCTCCTGAAAAATCCAGACCTAAAATAACAAATATTACTTTTTTCATTGTCCGCCTCTCATTGTGCTAATTACAGCAGACAAAATCTCCGCTGATTTCTTCCAACTATATTTTGATAACACTTTCCTGATGCATTCTTCCGTATCTACCACATTGTCATCAAAAACGTCATTATATTTATATGGATTAATATAGTGCACACTATCCTCAAATACTTCATGCATTACAGCTGCATCAGACACATAAACATTTTTTGCTCCTGCACTCATTGCTTCTAACGGTGGAATTCCAAACCCTTCATAAAAAGTTGGGAATAAAAACGCCTTGCAGTCCCTCATTAAAGTTTTTGCTTCTTCATCAGAAACATAACCAAGTAGCTTCATATTATTGGGACATTCAAATCCCATACCATCTGCAAATACTTTTTTATTAATTGATCCTGCAACTGCAAATACACAGTTAGGATTTCTTTTTGCTTCTTCCGCAATCCACCTAAAGTTTTTATTAGGCTCTAAGCTGCACATAGAGAAATAGTAGTTATTTTTTTTCAGATCATACTTATTAAGTGCATCTTCATCATATTCGATTTTTTTATAATGCTGCCATGCATTAGGAATCACCGTAATTTTATCTGGATTTATTTGGAAATACTTCACAATTTCAGACTTAGAAAACTCTGACACCGTAATAATTTTCCTAGCCCTTTTTGTTGCATTGCCAAGCAATAAATCATACCACAGCAAAAATTTTTTTGAAAAATACTGCGGGGTTGCTTTTACTTTGACATCATGAATGCATACAATCCCCGGTGCCGGAAGTGGTGCAACATTACATAAGTTCAATGAAATGCCTTTATTTTTATGAACATACCATGGAAAAGAGAGATGTTCCCATAATCTGTTGTGTAGTTTTCCTAGTTTTACTACTTTGATATTTTTATAAGTTGGGATATCTTTAACCTCTGGTGGAACAGCCATTTCAATACCCTCTGGCTCAATTATTTTATCCAGTTCTGATAATATTTCTCTTGCATATCGCTCTACACCAGTAACTCTATGAATCAAAAAACGTCCATTGATTATTACTTTCATCGCTATATATTCCTTATCTTCTTTATTTCTGCTGGAGTCCCCAGTGCATAACAATCATCTGGCACATCCTTCGTTACAACAGAATTTGCAGCAACAATTACATTGTTTCCTATTTTTCCAACTATCACCGCACCTGTTCCAATAAACACATTATTTCCAATTGTCGGAACATCCTCATCTGGCAATCCATTTTTAAACTTCGCACCAATCATCACATTATGGAGAATCTTGCAACTTTCACCAATCTTCACCTTATAATGAACTGTGTAGCCAAGTCCTCTATGCCAGAACTTTGTACCGGATCCAATCTCAGCTTTAGCTGAAACAGCATTTGCGCATATCCAATAATTTAAAAATTCGAACATACGCACAAGCGGAGTCAGTCCCCCCACTTTATAAAGGGAATGCGCTATTTTCCAAAATACCGTTATATCATTCTCCTGCATTTAAAAAGTTGCAAACAGCTTCTTAATATTGTTACAAAACTGTGTTGACAAAAAGTTGTTTTCAACTCGCTCTTTTCCTGCCTTGCCATATTTCAAGCTTAATTCTTTATTTTGAGCGAGTGTCTTCATAGCATCTGCATACTTTTCTACATTACGATTTTCAACTTCGATTCCTGTCACTTTATTCAAACTAACATAGTTGACACCAGAGCCCGGAATGGTAAATGTAACTACCGGTTTTTTGTAGTACATTCCCTCTGCCAGTGCCAAGCCAAATGCTTCATTCTTTGTAATAGAAGGAAAACAAAATATATCAGACGCTAAAATTAACGCTTTTAACTCCACATCATCAATGCGACCTGTAAAAACAATTTTGGCGTCACCTTTCGCTTCTTCATGAAGCTTTTCCGTTAATTCACCTTTTCCAGTAATAAAAATTCGGAATTTATCGTCCAAAAGCTTACTAGCTTGAACCAAGTAAGTGAACCCCTTATATTCAGTGTGACGTCCAACTGCGACGCATATCGTCTTATCCTTGTTTTCTTCCCGAATCTCTGCCGCACGTTTTTCTATTTCTGATGTGATTGTCATTCGTTCTACATTAATGCAGTTCGGCACAACAATGCACTTCTCTTTTACTGACTGAAGCCATTTGCTTCCCTCTATATAATTCGGAGATGTCGCTATAACTTTATCTGCACGAGTAAGTAAACTTCTATTTTGTGGAGCAAACAACAACTTCAAGTACTTCTGCCGAACAATATCAAGATGCCAATACACTACGAGTTTGGCTTTCGAGTTTTTCAGTTCTCTCAGCAATAAAGCTGCAACAAATGGGTTTGGATAGTGAAAAACTACAATATCAGGATTAAATTCCTTCATAACTTTATGTAAGTGCTTTCCATACGATGCTGACAGCGACTGTGCTGCAATCTTTGTAAAACAGCCGCATTTTATTACTTCAATTTCATCAACAATATCGAGTTTGTCTTCTTTACCATCATTAAACGCAATAACCTTTTGCTCATGCTCACCCTTAAGTGCTAAAATTACATCTCTTGCAATTTGCTCAGTGCCACCTGAAAAGGGATAATAATATTTTGATATATGTAAAATTTTCTTCATTATTTTCTATTCCTCTCACCGCAAATTATCAGCATCGAACTTTAATCAACTCTGCATCACCAACGGTCAAACATCTGCCCAGTCCTGCAGGTAAAAACAGTGTTTCACCTTTGCTGAACCGCATCGGCTTCTGTTCCGCATCCATCGTCTGCACTTCACCATATCCATCCAAGCACATTAACACCTGAAAAGATGCATCCATAACAGAGAATGCAAAGCCTTTCGTTACTTGTATTCTTTCTATTTCAAAATATTTGCAGCGGCAGAGCAATTCGCGGGAACAGCCAGAATAGTACTTCACCATTCTCGGTTTCTGGCTCACATCCGGTGCAACCTTCATGTTCATGACCTGCACAGCTTTGTCAAAATGCAGTTCACGCTTTTTGCCATTCTTATCCACACGGTCATAGTCGTAGACACGGTAAGTTACATTGGAGCTTTCCTGTATTTCAGCTACAAGAATTCCCTTCCCAATGCCGTGTACTGTACCAGCCGGAACAAAGTAAGTATCGCCCTTGTGAACTGGAACCTTTTGCAGATGTTTATCCAACGTTCCGGTTTCAACTGCTTTCCGGAGAATTCCTTCCGTCATCTCATGCTGGAAACCATAAATCAGACTGGCTCCTTCGTCAGCATTAATGACATACCACATTTCAGTCTTGCCGTTGTCGCCTTCGTGCTCTCTTGCATACTCATCACTAGGATGAACTTGTACTGAGAGGTCTTTCTTGGCATCGATAAACTTAACCAGAACCGGAAGCTCCCCGTTTTCTACTTTTGTGCCAAGGTATTCCGGATGGGCTTTCAGCACTTCAGCCAGTGTTTTTCCTTTATATGTACCATTTGCCACATAACTTGGACCGTCCGGATGAACCGAACACTCCCAAGTTTCTGCTAATGGTGTTAGATCAATCTTTTTACCATATTCTTCCCGAAGTCGAGTACCACCCCACAAATAATCTTTACCCGTCGGAATCAATTTCATGATTTCCATTACTCTGTCTCCCACTGTTTTTTATTCCATCGGAAATTTAATCTTATCTGCGACGCTGATTTCTTCACCAAGCTGAACTTCAATCATATCCAGTGTCGTAATAGCTTCGGCTGTATGCTTACAACCTGCTGCAATGGTAATTACATCGCCAGTGCGCAATACCTGTTCCATACCGTCAACAATTGCCTTACCTTTACCAGAAACAACCGTCCACACTTCCTCACGGTAGTTATGCATGTGATACGTCATGCGTTCGCCAGCTCTCATGGAAACCTTGACCGTCATGGAACCCGGTTGCACATCAATAACCGTATAAGTACCCCAAGACTTCTCAGCATACATTGCCTCAGTCTCGATTTTTTCCACATAAGGCTTCATATAACCGCTACGTTCTTTATCAGCAATCAAGATACCATCGCCGCTGGCGGCAACAATCATATCCTTGCAACCCATACAGAGAATCGGGATATTCAGCTCGTTCACCACATTGGTGTTCTCGCAGGTTTCATCCAAGATAGCTTTACCCTTAGTCTTATCTGCCATGACCTCCGACATCATGTTCCAAGTGCCGACATCTTTCCAGTCGCCACTATAACGCAAAACCTGAATGCTGGACTCTTTCTCGACCACAGCATAGTCGAAACTGATCTTGGTTAGGGTATCATATTTATTGAACAAATCGCGATAATCCTCAAAGTCGATCATGCTGTGTGCTTTGTCCAGCAGATAGCCCAGCTTGAACGCAAAGATACCCGCATTCCACAGCGCACTCTGAGCCAGATATTTCTTAGCTGTTTCCACATCCGGCTTTTCCTTGAATTCCTTAACCTTGCTGACATTTTCGCCGCTTTCCGGGATAATGTAACCATACTTCTCGCTAGGATAGGTCGGCTCAATGCCCATCAGGGTCAGATTTGCGCCATCCTGCTCCGCAAGCACCTGCAGAGTCTTGACAGCTTCGTAATAGGTGTTATCCACATACGGGTCAACCGGGCAGACAACAACTGCTTCATTCTCATCAACGCCCAGCTCATCGTGGAGATAGGCTGCCGCCAGTGCAATGGCAGGGAATGTATCGCGGCGGCAAGGCTCTACACAAATAGAAGCCTTCTCACCCAGCTGGTTCTTGATTGCACTTGCCTGCGATTTACTCGTTGCAATGGTGATTTTTGCGTCAGCATCTACCGTAGTAATCTGACGATAGACACGCTGCACCATAGATTCATACTCGTCATCATTCTTGAACAGCTTGATGAACTGCTTACTGCGCACATCATTAGAAAGAGGCCAGAGACGCTTACCTGAACCACCAGAAAGTAAAATAATATTCATTTTGTTTTTCTCCTCTATCTTTACTTCAAGAATTCTTCAGCACTCTTACGAATTTCTGCTTCCACCTTCTCGGCGGCTTCCTTGTTCTCTGCACTGACAGAGATATAGGTCTTGAGCTTCGGCTCAGTGCCGGAGGGGCGCACCACGATGGAGCAGTTGTCTTCCAGCAGGAACTTGAGCACATCGGACTTGGGCAGACCGTCCAGACCCGGTGCGTAGTCCAGCAGCTTGACGACCTTCCTGCCGCCGAACTCCTTGATATTGCCACGGAATGCCTGCATGATGCTCTGCATCTTGGCAAAACCGGCGCTGCCGTCGAACTCGTAGCTGTGCAGGGTGTTCAGGCAGTAGCCGTAGGCCTTGTACAGCTCGTTCAGCTTATCCAGCAGGCTGATTCCCTTGGTTGCATAGTAGCTGAACATCTCGCAAATCATGTAGGCACCGTCCACACCGTCCTTGTCCCGGACGTAGGAGCCGGTCAGGTAGCCGTAGCTCTCCTCAAAGCCGAACACATAGCTGTGGGCCCTGCCCTGCTGTTCCAGCTTGCCGATCTGCTCACCGATGAACTTGAAGCTGGTCAGCACGTTGATGGTACGCAGGCCATAATGGGTAGCAATCTGCTCGCCCATATCCATGGTAACAATTGTCTTGACCATAACCGGATCAGCAGGCATCTTGCCGTGTTTTACGCGCTGGTTGCAAATGTAGTCAAACAAAAGCATACCCGTCTGGTTGCCGGTCAGCAGCTCATACTCTCCTGCCTTGTTCTTGACGGCAATGCCCACACGGTCGCAGTCGGGATCGGTCGCCAGCAACAAGTCAGCATTACACTTCTTGGCATACTCCATGCCAAGTACCATGGCTTCCTTGATTTCCGGGTTGGGATATGGGCAAGTCGGGAAGTTTCCGTCCGGCTGCTCCTGCTCCTTGACCACCGTGATGTTGGTGTAGCCCATCTCCTTCAGGGTGCGGGTCACGGGCTTCAGACCGGTGCCATTCAGCGGGCTGTATACGATAGCCACATCCTTATTGACTTCTTCGCCAAAGAGAACAGACTGGCTCTTGACCTGCTCCACGAAGGCCGTGTAGACCTCGTCCGAAATGTACTGAATGTTGCCGTTTGCCATACCTGCTTCAAAGTCACTGTTCTTGACATCTGCAAAAACATCCAGCTTTTCAATCTCAGCTAAAATCTTAGCAGCGGCCTCAGTGGTGATCTGGCAGCCGTCAGCACCATAGACCTTGTAGCCATTATACTTGCTGGGGTTGTGAGAAGCCGTCACCATGACACCGGCAGAGGTGTGCAGATAACGGGTCGCAAAGGACACGGTCGGAACCGGCATCAGGGCAGGCCAGATATTGACCTTAACACCATTGGCTGCGAACACGCCCGCAGCCACCTTTGCAAACACATCGCTCTTGATACGGCTGTCATAGCCGATGGTCACAGACGGCTCTGTGAAGTTCTTTTTCAGATAATCAGCCAGACCCTGAGAAGCCTTCGCTACGGTGTAGACGTTCATCCGATTGGTGCCTGCACCAATTACACCACGCAACCCACCGGTGCCAAAAGTAAGATCACGATAAAAAGCATCCTCAATTTTTGTATCATCCAGCGTTTTCAGTTCAACGGCAACATCTGCATCCGCAGTTGCATTCACCAGCCACCGCTCGTATTCCTTTTTAATATCCATAATTTATTTACTCCTTCGGTCCTTCTCGAACCAAACCCTTAAAAGAATCTTTATATCTATGTACGCATCTGCTCTTTACAGATAGTATTTCTCTCTAATTCCTAGTGCGTTCATCACCCAGTCTTTTCCCACTCATCATTATTAAGACTGGTTTACTCAATAAAATCAGTCGCATCTTTTTCCGCATTTCTCTGGCGTATATTTATTCGCCACACTCTAACTTTAAATTTATAACTTATCTATTTTGTACTTTACGTCAAAGAATAAACCACATGTTTAGCACTCGTCATTTATTCTTTGACATCTATTTCATTTCTTCTCTACTTCGATCCAACCTTCCCCAGCACAACTGCCACGGTCTTAAACAGAATCTTAATATCCAACCCCGGACTCCACTTCTTAATATATTCGGTATCCAGTCTTACAACCTCTTCAAAGTCTGTGATATTACTTCTTCCGCTGACCTGCCACATACCGGTAAGTCCCGGCTTGAATGCCAGTCTGGAACGGTGATGCATCTCATACTTCTCCCACTCGTCCACTGTCGGCGGTCTGGTTCCCACAAGGCTCATATCGCCTTTGAGTACATTCCAGAACTGTGGAAATTCATCCAGAGAGTAATCACGGATAAAATTACCGATTCCCTTGATGATACGTGGATCATTATCCATCTTGAACATCATACCATCTTTGATGTTGTTCTGCGCTATCAGTTCTTTCTTCCGCTCTTCCGCATCCATATACATGCTTCGGAATTTGTAAATATTGAACTTCTTACCATTTTTACCGATTCGCACCTGTTTGAAGAAAATCGGTCCCGGCGACTTGATATAAATGATCGGTGCTACAAAGATAAAGATAATCCCTGTCAGCAGCATTCCAACCAGTCCTCCGCAGATATCCATCGTCCTTTTGAAGATCAGCTGAGCAGTGCTTACCATATTGATGCTTGTCGAAAGCACCGTATATCCTTCCAGCTTTTCTACAATCTGGTTGGAAGAATCATCTGCAACTCTTGCCAGCTTGATATGTACGGTAATTCCCATGATACCGAAATTTCCAATCAGTTTATCCGGAAGCGCAAGCTCTGTCGGAATACTGAAAAGTGCTTCATCCACCCAGTTCAGCTGTGCAAAATCTTCAATCGCACTCTCTCCACAAAATACCGGGAATCCATGATAATTTGGAATTTCATTTTCTTTTGCATCAATAATTCCAATTCCCATTACATGAAACTCACTGTAGGGATTGCCGGTAAATGCCTCCACAATTTCTTTATAATTCTTTTTTCCACCGATCAGAAGGATCGCTCTTTTCCCTGATGCAGGGCCTCTGTGCTTGGAAAGCCATTTTTTCAACAAAATCCTTCCTATATATAATACGCAGATCGATATGATCGGGAATGCAAATGTGACAATTCGCGAGTAATTGCTTGACTCTTTCATTGCAAACAAATAGGGGTAATCAAAGTTTTTGAGGGGATGTCTTTTTGAGGGTTTAGATTGAGGGGCAA
>OIZU01001640.1_pt1 | contig 11348 bp, 10 predicted proteins | sample 1588661 | NCBI WGS metagenome assembly OIZU01 (sample SAMN03283257) | human gut metagenome | biome: human-associated habitat; material: feces | host: Homo sapiens | place: USA | collected 2013 | reverse complement strand
TCCATCAACTTCTTGGCATAAGAGGTAATATTTGGATAATTTAAAATACCATTCTTGCTAAGAGGTTCTTTGTAGTAAGTTTGAAGAGCCATGTTTTCAGAGATCATCATATCAAGGACTAATCCATCCCGATGACGGTCTTCAGGGACGTGCCCCACCTTCATTTCTGTGATTTGACGTGGACGTAGTCCTACAACATCCTTGCCTTTAATCTTAATTGAACCCGATTTTACCTTCCGTAGACCTGTAATGGCTTGGATCAACTCAGACTGACCATTTCCATCAATCCCTGCGATCCCAACGACTTCACCAGCACGAAGTTCCAGTGACAAATTCTTAACAGCTGGGACACCACGGTTTTCGTTTACAACCAAGTTTTCGATCGACAAGACCACTTCTTTCGGTTGAGAAGGACCTTTTTCAGTCTTAAAGGAAACAGAACGGCCGACCATCATTTCGGCCAAGTCTTGGTTAGTAGCTCCACCAATCTCTACTGTCTCAATCGATTTACCACGGCGAATAACCGTTACGCGGTCTGAAACAGCACGGATTTCATCCAACTTGTGCGTAATCAAGATAATGGATTTTCCTTCATTCGCCAAGTTCTTCATGATTGTCATCAATTCTTCGATTTCAGCTGGTGTCAACACTGCAGTTGGTTCATCGAAGATCAGGATGTCGGCTCCACGATAAAGCGTCTTTAAGATTTCCACACGTTGCTGCGCACCAACGGAAATATCCTCAACTTTAGCATTTGGATCTACTGCCAAGCCATATTTTTTAGACAACTCAAGGATATCTTGACTGGCTTTTTTAAGGTCCAAAACACCATGTTTAGTGGTTTCAGAACCAAGGATGATATTTTCAACAACAGTGAAGGCTTCAACCAACATAAAGTGTTGGTGCACCATTCCAATTCCTAAAGAAGCTGCTTTTGAAGGTGAGTCTAGGTTAACAGTATTTCCATTTACCACAATGTCTCCGCTTGTTGGTTCCAACAAACCAGCCAGCATATTCATCAGGGTAGATTTCCCTGCACCATTTTCTCCAAGAAGTGCATGGATTTCACCTTTGCGCAACTGAAGATTAATCTTATCATTTGCTACAAAGTCACCAAATTTTTTGGTAATCTCACGCATTTCGATGACATATTCATGTGTCATGTGGGTGTTTTCCTTTCAAAATTTTTTATTTCAATAAAATCTGCTAGAGAACTAACAGATTTTATTGAGACAAAAATGTCTCACTTTAAAAGAAACGGCCCTTAAAGGGAGGGCCGCTCCAATCAAATATTATTTTTCAGGAACTTTAAGAGACCCATCAAGGATTTTAGCTTTGGCATCTTCGACAGCTTTTTTAGCATCTGCAGAAAGGTTGTCAGTTGTCAAATCAACTCCACCATCTTTCAAGCTATAAGTAATCACTTTACCGCCAGGGAATTTACCGTCAGCAGCTTTCTTAGCCAAGTCTTTTACAGATTCTCCGACTTTCTTCAAGCTTGAAGCCAAGACAAAGTTAGATTTTTTACCATCTTTAGAAGTGTATTCACCTTCAGCTTTTTGGTCACGGTCCACACCAAGAACCCAAACTTTTTCGTCTTCATTTTTCTTCTCGTTCAAGTCTTTAGCTTCAGAGAAGACACCTGCACCAGTACCACCAGCTACTTGGTAGATAACGTCTGCACCTGCAGCGTATTGTGCAGCGGCAATTGTCTTACCTTTAGCAGAGTCACCGAATGAACCAGCGTAGTCTACTTGAACTTTGATAGATGGGTCAACAGATTTAACACCAGCTTCAAATCCAGCGCGGAAACGAGTGATAACTTCACTTTCCATACCACCTACAAAACCAACTTGTTTAGTTTTTGTAGTTTTCGCAGCAGCGATACCAGCAAGGTAACCAGCTTCGTTGTCGGCAAAGACAGCAGATGCTACGTTCTTTTTACCTTCAATACGGTCGTCAATGATAACAAAGTTTGTTTCTTCGTTGTCAGAAGCCGCTTTTTCTACTGCATCACGCAAGGCAAAACCAACACCAAAGATCAATTTGTAGTCGTTAGAAACAGCTTCATCAAGGTTTGTCGCATATTGAGATTCATCTGTTGATTGGAAGTAGTCAAATCCGTTCCCTTTAGAAAGACCGTTTTCTTTCCCCCAAGCTTGCAAACCTTCCCAAGCAGATTGGTTGAATGATTTGTCATCCACACCACCAGTATCGGTAACGATAGCAGCTTTCAAATCAGTTTTTGATTCTGAGTTTGCGCTATCTTTTTTAGACGCACGATTTCCACATGCTGCAAGTCCGATAGCAGCGACAGTTACTAGACCAAGGCCTAGCCATTGTTTCTTGTTCATTACTGAACCTCCTAAATTATTGTGCAACATTGTTGCGAAGTATTGAAAGGGTCAAAAGACCGCCCCACAGACCCATTAAGTCAGGTCTGTAAAGGAATATGGAAGTAATTCCTTGACCGTCATCACGACCGTCGATTTATCTTTAGATACTAAGGTTACAGGAAGGTCTGGCTCAAAAAATTCAGCCATGACCTGGCGACAAGCACCACATGGAGAGATGGGCTTTTCTGTTTGCCCGTAGATAATGAGCTCTTGAAACTCACGAGCTCCTTCAGAAACAGCTTTAAAAATGGCTGTCCGTTCTCCACAGTTGGTTAATCCAAAACTGGCATTTTCGATATTGACACCTGTATAGATTTCTCCATCCTTCGTTAGCAGTACAGCTCCAATTGGGAAATGAGAGTAAGGCACATAGGCTTGATTACTCACTTCAACTGCTAAGTTGATCAACTCAGTAGTCGCCATGAGCCACCTTTCCTTCCATGATGGCTACACCAGAAGAAGTCCCGATACGGGTCGCACCTGCTTCGATAAAAGCAAGAGCATCTTCATAAGAGCGAGCACCACCAGAAGCTTTAACACCCATGTCGGGTCCAACAGTTTGACGCATTAAGGCCACATCTTCTACCGTTGCTCCTCCAGTTGAGAAGCCAGTTGAAGTCTTCACAAAGTCTGCGCCAGCTAACTTAGCGATTTGACAAGCAACGATCTTTTCATCATCTGTTAAGAGACAAGTCTCAATGATGACTTTGACCAGCTTATCACCGCTCGCTTCGACTACCGCTTGGATATCTTCCTCAACTAGTGCTAAATTCTTAGACTTAAGAGCCCCGATATTAATGACCATGTCAATCTCATCGGCACCATTTTGAATCGCATTTTTTGTTTCACACGCTTTGACAAATGGTGTATTTGCTCCTAAAGGAAAACCAATGACGGTACAAACTTTAACGTCTGAATCGCGCAAGCCCTCAGCCGCAAAATTCACCCATGTCGGGTTCACACAGACACTCGCAAAATCATAAGCCTTGGCTTCTTCGATCAGCTTTTCGATCTGTTCTTGTTGCGCATCTGGTTTTAAAAGAGTGTGATCGATATATTTATTTAACTTCATACAATCTCCTGAGCTGCTTAAGATATTATTTCAATAATTTCTTTAACGCTTTCAGCCCTTTCTAGTATTTTAACATTTTTTTTGAATTCTGTAACTCTTTCTTGTGAATTTTTTTCATTCATGAAAATACGGGCAATGCGTTCCCCTTTTTTGACGTGCTCACCAACTTTTTTGTCAAACACAATTCCTGTTTCGTAATCGAGGGGATCTGATTTGACAGCACGGCCAGCACCCAATCGCATGGCAAACAAGCCAAACTCCATGGCAGGTAAAGCAGCAATGACGCCATCTTTGTCCGCTGTTACTTCAAGGACCTGATCCACTTTGACGGGACGATGCAAATCTTCTAAGTCTCCACCTTGAGCCACCACCATTTCTTCAAACTTCGCTAAAGCTTGACCATTGGTCAAGTGTTCATGGATGGCTTCAATCGATTGTTCTACATTGGCCAATTTCAACATGATTTGCGCTAATTCACAAATAAACTCTGTGACATCAGCGCGCCCCTGTCCTTTCAGAATATCCAGGGCTTCCAAAATCTCTAAACGATTACCAATGCTGGTTCCCAAAGGTTGGCTCATATCTGTAATGACAGCGATGGTTTTCCGACCCACTGCATTTCCAAGATCCACCATGGTACGGGCTAAGCGACGAGCATCCTCAATATTCTTCATAAAGGCACCCTCGCCTACTGTCACGTCCAAAAGAATGGCATCCGCACCAGCAGCAATTTTCTTACTCATGACGGAGCTAGCAATCAAAGGAATGGTGTCCACTGTCGCTGTCACATCACGCAGAGCATACAAGAGTTTGTCTGCTTTTACGAGTTGGTCGGATTGACCAATGACCGATAATCCAATCTCCTGCACCTGCTGGATAAATTCTTCTTGGGTTCGTTCAATCTGGAAGCCTTTAATGGATTCCAACTTATCGATGGTCCCACCTGTGTGTCCTAAGCCACGACCGCTCATTTTGGCAACCGGCACTCCGAAACTTGCAACCAAAGGCACCAAGACCAAGGTCACCTTGTCTCCCACACCACCAGTCGAATGTTTGTCCACCTTGATCCCTGGAATAGCTGACAGATCAAACTGTTGCCCCGTTTGGACCATCTTCATGGTCATATGAGAGATTTCTTCCGTCGTCATCCCTTTAAAATAAACAGCCATAGCAAAAGCGGACATTTGGTAATCTGGAACCGTTCCAGCCACATAGCCCTCAATCAGCCATTCAATTTCTTCCTTGTTTAAGGCAAGACCATCTCTTTTTTTCTGAATGATATCTACTGCTCTCATGATTCTTTCTCACTTCTTAAAATATAATAGCCTTTGTCTTTTTTTACGGTCTCACAATTGCCAAACGTCTCTTCCATCTTGGCCTTAGCGCTGGGAGCTCCTTGTTTTTTCTGAATGACAATGGTCAAATCTCCACCTGGTTTCAAATGTTCAAAACTACCAGTGATCACTTGGTGAACCACTTTCTTACCAGCTCGGATCGGCGGATTACTGATCACATGGTCAAAAAACCCTTCTACTGCTTCATAGACATCCGAAGAAAAGATCTGAGCTTCCACGCCATTTCGGCTGGCATTTTTCTTAGCCAAGTCCAGTGCCCGCTCATTGACATCGACCATAGTCACTGCAACTCCCTGGGCTTTAGCTAGAGAGAGGCCGATCGGTCCATAGCCACAGCCAACATCAAGGACACTTTCTCCTTCTTGAAAATCCAGGGTTGATAAGAGCACCTGGCTTCCATAGTCAATCATTTTTTTACTAAAGACGCCGGCGTCCGTATAGAAATTCATCTTTTGCCCCAATAAAACAACAGCCAGATCATGAATATCATGGGCTGCATCTGGGTTTACATCGAAATACATTTTACTCATAAGGTTATTTTATCATAATTCACTCCTTTTTTAAATCGTTTACATGACCTCTAAAAATTGGTATACTAAAGACTACAATAGGAGTGACATATGGACAAAGAATTTCTACATTTTGAAAAAATTAATCGGGAAACGTGGCAAAATTTGCACCGCAAAACCACCCCACCTCTCTCTCAAACAGAGCTCAATTCTATTAAAAGTTTTAACGACCGCATCAACCTCCAGGATGTACGTGACGTCTACCTGCCTTTGACAAACCTGATTGGAATCTACAAGCGTTCCAAAGAAGATTTGGCCTTCTCAAAAGGTATTTTTCTTCAAAAAACGAGTGAACGCCAACCCTTTATCATTGGGGTTTCAGGGAGCGTTGCGGTTGGAAAATCTACCACTAGCCGTTTACTTCAAATCCTGCTGTCGCGAACCTTCGAAGGCTCGACAGTAGAATTGGTGACAACGGATGGCTTCCTCTATCCAAATGCTATCTTAAAAGAACAAGAGATCCTCAATCGAAAAGGATTTCCAGAAAGCTATGATATGGAATTGCTCCTTGATTTTCTTAATCAAATCAAAAACAACAAGAGCGTAGAAATCCCTGTCTATTCCCACGAAATATACGATATTGTCCCAGATGAGAAGCAAACCATTTTACCGGCTGATTTTGTCATTGTCGAAGGGATCAATGTCTTTCAAAATCCGCAAAATGACAGTCTCTATATGACCGATTTCTTTGATTTTTCAATCTATGTGGATGCCGCGGTCGACGATATCGAATCTTGGTATATCGATCGCTTCCAAAAACTCCTTGCATTAGCTCAAAATGATCCCAATAACTACTACTATCGATTTACAGAGCAACCCCTAGAAGAAGTTTTAAGCATGGCCCATCAGGTCTGGGAATCCATTAATTTAGTCAACTTGCAACATTACATCCAACCAACCAGAAACCGAGCTGATCTGATTCTCCATAAGGCAACCAACCATGAAATCGACGAAATTTATCTCAAACGCTAGAGAAAATGGCCTTTTAACGGTACTTTTTTAAGGAAAAGCTATTTTAGGCTTGTCAAATCTTAACTTTTCATATATAATGAGATAGTTAGATTATCAATGGAGGTGAATAACTTGGCAAACATTAAATCAGCTATCAAACGCGCTGAATTGAACGTTAAACAAAACGAAAAAAACTCAGCTCAAAAATCAGCTATGCGTACTGCAATCAAAGCTTTTGAAGCAAACCCATCTGAAGAACTTTACCGCGCTGCTAGCTCAGCTATCGATAAAGCAGAAACTAAAGGTTTGATCCACAAGAACAAAGCTAGCCGTGATAAAGCACGTCTTGCAGCGAAACTTGGTTAATCAAGAACAGCATAAAAATCAAGCTCTCCGGAGCTTTTTTTGTGCCTAATTTTTTGAGAGGTGCTTATGAAAATCGTTATTATCGGCTATTCTGGCTCAGGTAAATCTACCTTGGCTGAAAACTTAGCCCGCCACTACTCCATTCCAAAGCTCCACATGGATACCCTTCAATTTCAACCGGGTTGGATAGACAGTGACCGGGATTGGATGGAGAAAGAGATGAGACAGTTTCTCAGCGATCATAGAGACTGGGTCATTGATGGCAATTACTCTTGGTGCTGCTATGAGGAAAGAATGGAGCAAGCCGACCAGATTATCTTTCTCAACTTCTCTCGTTGGAACTGCCTCTTTAGAGCCTGGAAACGATACCGCCGTTATAAAGGCCGAGTCCGTGAGAGTATGGCGGCAGGTTGCCCCGAACGCTTTGACTGGGAATTCATCCGTTGGATCCTTTGGGACGGTCGCCAAGCCAGACAGGTCACACGCTATCGGACTGTCAACCAAACCTATCCAGACAAATTTATCTCTCTCAAAAATCAAAAAGAGCTGGATGCATTTCTAAAAAACATACAATAAAAAGGTTGGGATATCTATCCCAACCTTTTCTTATTTATCAACGTAATCGCCACCGGTGAAGCCATAGTATTCTTCCAGACTCAAACCTGAGTCAGCAATATCTTGCGCTTCTTTTCCGATATAGCGGAGATGCCAGCTTTCTGGCATGTAGCCTGTTACTTTTTCTTTACCTTCTTGGTAACGAACCACAAAGCCATATTTAGCAGCATTCTTGAGCAACCACTTACTTGGTCCAGGTTCGGTTACCAAATTACCACTGGTATCGATCAGATCAAAGGTCAAACCTGTCTGGTGTTCACTATAACCCGGTCTTGCAGAATAACGATCGGCGGCTTCCTGACCATCTTGATTGACATAGTTTTGGTAGAGGCCAACTTGGGTGTCGTAGCTACGAAAACCACTATATTGGTCACTGATCGGATAACCTTCTGCCTGCATGGCTGCGATCAATTCATGAAGGGCTGAAACAGCTTCAGGATCTTCACCTGGGTTAAAGTCAGGCGACAAGGGATAATGTTTGTTGGCGATCATGACCTCACCATATTTCCCTTTGACACTATAGTAAGAACCATTATAGCTGACACCAGAGTCCACTTTCACATCTGACTTACCAGCTTTTGACGACTCTTCTTTGCCAGATTCTTTTGACGTATCCTTTGCAGAAGACGTTTCTTTGGAAGACTTGGTTTGCGTTTGCTTGGTCTCTTCTTTTGCAGAAGATTTAGAACTAGTGGATTGAGATTGGGAGCAAGCTGTCAGGGTTAACAAGGCAACTGTCACCAAAGTTAATTTGGAAAATCTTGCTTTCATGTGGAATCTCCTATGATTCTTTTGTTACGACAATATCCGTAATCACATAACTTGCACCTACTTTTTTCAAGGTGTAGGTCTTGTACTTGCGGTTTTGTGAATCCGGATGGCTATCTGTATAATGCACGGTAAAGTCTTCATAAGTCTTGATCGTCACCACACCATTTTCTTCCGTGACACTTTGAATGTCCAAAGCTCCTGGAGTATAGTAGTCAATTTTAGCCTTTCGAACACCATCACCAGTTGTGAACTCAACCATGTCTTTGTAGGCTTGACTTTGTGTGTCATAGTATTTAGAGTAGGTGTTATTTCGATTTGAAACGGAGCTAAAGACTGCGTCGCGGTACTCTTTCAAGAACTCTTCCGCCAAGGTCCGATTTTGTTCTTCTTTGGCTGCTTGCGCTTTCTTAGCATCTTGCGCACTCTTGATGCGTTTTAGGGTATCTTTGGCTAGTTTAAGTTCGATCGGATCGTTCTCACCCTCTTCAATCGTCACCTTAGCCTTTTCAGTTGTATAGGTTTCCCCATTCATGTTGAAGACAGCATGCACTTCAATTTCTTGATAAGGGATGCTGTCTACTTCAAAGGTCGTGCTGGTTCCGACTTCTTTGCCGTTAACCACAACCTTCACATCCGTTGGGTTTTCAACTTCATCTGGGAACTCAACTTCTAAATTGCGTTTTTCAGAATTCAACTGCAATTCTAAGTTATTCTTCGTTGCTTTTTTAGGATTGAGATGGATCTTAGAAGTGACATTTCCGACCTCTGTTTTAGCAGTCAATTCCATTTCTTTTGTATTGTAATGGAAAGAACCAAGGTCTGTCACTGCATCTTTCTTCAAGGTCACCGTTTTATTGGCAGCCACTTTAAGTTTGGCTTGATCCAAATTAGTCTTGACCTTCACTTGCACTGGATAGCTAGCCACACGGTATTCTTGGAAGATTCCAAATTTCTTGTCCGCCTTTTCCAAACCAAAGATCTTGTTTCCAGATTTATCCGTATAGCTGCCTTCTCCACCATTATCAATGATCTTGTTCAACTCTGTGCCGATATCGACCCCTTGATCTTCCATGCTAGTAATAAAGCTTTCGGCTTCATCCTTTGTCCATTTATCGTTATCGGTTGAAAGCAGATCTGCTGCTTCGCGATAATCCTTTGTATCTACTGCCTTGATGAATTTATCTGCAGTCACTTCGACACGTGTTGTAGACTGGAAGTAAAAGAAGGCTGCTACCAAAGCGATTACAAGAACAGCAAGGGCAGAAATAATCCCAATTTTCTTCTTGGAAAGTTTCTTTCCACCCTTCGTTTTAGGGGCCTTTTGTTTTTTCTGAGCTGGACCTGCTTCTGTGACATTTGGACCAGCAAAGACCTGCGTTTGCTCAGCAGCAAGTGGAGCTTCATACTCTTGAGTCGGCTGTTGAGGGACATACTCCTGTGTTTCTTCAGTTGAATCTGGGTTCGCAAATTCTGCTTCAGTCACAGGTTCTACAAAAAACTCGAAGTTTTGACTTTTAGCCGCGGTAAATTCTTCCGCACTTGGCTTGCGGCCATAGGTTTCTTCAAAATGTTGCAACCAAGCCTGACGAGCTGCTAGAAGTGGATCGACATTCTTCACTTCTTCAACTGGTTCAACCACTGGTTCCTCAACAGGAGCGACTTCCTCTGCTGGGGCATTTCCTGCGATAGACTGAATTTGTTTCAAATCAAATCCACAAGCTTTCCCAGCCATAAACTCTTCTGGTGACGGTTTGCGACCGATCACTTTTTCAAATAATTCAACCCATTTCTTTTGCATGGATCTCTTCTCCCTCATTATAAAATAGGGAAAGTGGGTCCCCCCACCTTCCGTTTTGTGATATTGTTAGAATCCAAAGTTAGAGAAATTTGGAGCACTTGGAATAAATCCAATAGCTACTTGTTCTAAAATACGAGCATTCACATAAATGACAAAGATGGCAATGAGAAGCAAGACAACAGATGATGCTACTAGAAGCAAGAATTTATCTGCTTTAAAGCTTGTCTTGTTCAATCCTTGATGAACGACATAGCATGTTCCAACAAAGAACAAGAAGAAAATAAGGAAATTTACAAAGCCATAAAATTCATAAACCTTTACAAGACCTACTAAGAAAGCAAGAAGGGCAAGTGGCAAAGTGTAAACAGACAAACGTCCAAACTCTTCAAATGAACGACCGTAACTGTATTCCTTATCTTGAAGAACCACACGACGAACAAAGAATCCAGCTACTTGGAAGGCGTAAAGGCTAAAGAATAGGGAAATCAATGTCAACATAAAGGCACGGAAATCCATTCCATAACCGCCTGTAAATCCACTAGCTGTGAAGAAAGTTGATAGGGTCAAGACAAAGGCAGTTAAGACATACTGTAAAATTCCGTTAAGAGCTTTTGGATTTTCTACAGCTGTTGGACGTTTCAAAGCTGAAAGGAACCAATTCCAGTAACCACCAACTGCTACACCAAATTGACTTGGTTGGCCAGGATAAGGTTGTCCTGGTTGACCTTGGTAAGGAGCTTGTTGATAAGCTGCTTGAGTAGGTTGTTGGTAGGCTTGCTGTGGAGCTTGTTGGAAAGCAGGTCCATTCGCTGGAGCAGCTTGAGGGGCCGGTTCTTGAACTGGAGCTGCTACTGGTTCTTCTGCAGGAGCAGTTGGTGCTGCTGGTGCTGCTGGCGCTGCTGGTGCTGCAGGTGCTGCTGGCGCTGCAACAAACTCTGGAGCTTGAGGAGCTGCTGGCGCTGCAACAAACTCTGGGGCTTGTGGAACAGCAACTGGTTCTTCCACAGGTGCAGTTGGTGCTGCGACAAATTCTGGGGCTTGTGGGGTTTCTGGAACCACTACTTCTTCTTGAAATTCTCCTGCAGCCAGTGCTTGAGCAATTTCTTCTGCACTAGCAGAACGACCATTTACGGCTTCGAAATAATCCAGCCAATCTTGTTTTGACATATTTAATCTCCTTAACTATTGTTTATACTAGGGTATTATACAAAATTTCTGAACCATTTTCAATGAAAGACTGGAAAATCCCTGTAATATCTTTTGAAAAACATACAAATTCTACTCATTTTTAGAAATTAGTAAAGAAAACGACCTCTTTTCAGAGGTCGTAGAATGTAGACAAACTATTTTAAAGTAAAATAAGTTAAGTGATTCTGCAAAAAAAAATAAATTTGAGTTCCAATTTTTAAATCGATTTAAGAAAATACTGAAACTTTCCGCTGTGAGAAAAGTGCC
>OIZU01001630.1_pt1 | contig 11384 bp, 11 predicted proteins | sample 1588661 | NCBI WGS metagenome assembly OIZU01 (sample SAMN03283257) | human gut metagenome | biome: human-associated habitat; material: feces | host: Homo sapiens | place: USA | collected 2013 | reverse complement strand
TTAACAACAAAAAATGCCGTATTTATGCGGTGTTTGGCGTTTCGCAAACGCCTATTGCCGAGTACATATGAAAGGAGATTTACATGTTTGTTTATAGGATTTCAGAACTTCTTGAGAGTTTGAACTCTGCTAAAGAAGATGGATTCGAATATGTTTCTCTATCAATTGTCGAGGCCGACACTTCATCTGAAGAACTTGATTACGACTCCATTTCTCTGGATTATATCGATGATGCCTCTTCTGCTGAAAATGATATGATTGATTCTATCCCTCTTCCGAAAGATTATTATCGCTTACTAGAGTTAGAGTAATTTCAAACCCATTTTTTCCAAAAAGACGTCTCAATTTTCGAGTCGTCTTTTTTAATTCAAACATGATAGCTTCTGTATTTTCTTGATTGCTATCCGTTTTTATCCTTAATCTTTCTTTGCTATTTCCCTCGATTGTTATCTTCATCTTTCTCACCTCGCTTTGTTGTTTGTGAGACTATTGTAAGTCTCTATATAACTTTTGTCAAGTATATTCTTGTTTGTATTGTGACATTTTGTTGTTCATGTGACTTTTTTATTGACTTTTTATTACTGCGCTCTTATAATCAAATCATGAAGGTGAGGTGAATTAAATGAATGAGCGCATCAAAGCATTGAGAAAACATCTTGGTTATACGCAGCAAGAATTTGCCGATAGAATTGGATTAAAAAGAAACACTATTGCACAATATGAAATAGGGCGAAATGAACCAATTGATGCGGTTATCCTTTCTATATGTAGAGAATTCAATGTCAACGAAAATTGGCTTCGGACAGGAGAAGGAGAAATGTTCGAACAGATGACAGAGCAACAGAAGATTCTGAAGTATGCAGCTCTGTTGTTAAACGATAAGGATTCTGTTGTTGCAAACGCTATCCAGACATTAATCGTAACGTATGAACAGTTGGATGATACAAGCAAGGCAACATTAGAAAAGATTGCTTTACAATATATTGAAAATTTAAAAAAGAGCCAGTAAAAAAACTGACTCTTCATAATTACTTCTCTAGGTAGTTCTGGATAAATATAAGTACTTCTCGTACTTTCTCCGGCGATTGCCTTTGAAGTAATTCAACAATAAAGTTGATATCTCGTTGTTTCGTGTAATCATCTTTATTCATATGTATCCCTCCCAGCAGCAAGAACACGTTCGAAATTCCTAATTAGATAATACAACACGTATTATTTGAAATCAATACATTTCCGAACATTTGTTCTGTTTTGTTTGTCTTACATTTATATGACAATTGAACTGCTGGAAACTTATGGGATTTTTTACAATCGTCCACTATAGTGGACACTTATTTGTAATCTGATTCATATAGGTCTGATATTTTACATTTTAGACCTGCTGCCAGTTTCTCCAGCGTATGGAGTGTTGGATTTGAACCCTCTGGCATCGTCTTATGAATCGTTGATTTTGCCAAGCCGGTCATGATTGAGACTTGGCGTACAGACAGATTTCTTTCGTACATGATTTGTGATAATAGTATTTTCATGCTGTTATTATCTGTTGGATTTGAAGTTGTATGTCTGGAATTTTATGGTATGAACACACTTACGTTTGTGCTACAAATTTAATTTGGAATACTTGACAAGACTTTTACATATGCTATAATACTAATTGCAATTAGTAAATGACCGGGGTCCGGTTGCGAAAGAGTCTTGGAATTTTATTCCAGGGCTCTTTTTGCATATCCAGAAAGGATTTTTATGAACGATAAAATAATTGCTAACTTTACTACTACCGGTGAGCAAATTGAAATTTTAAAACGACGTGGACTAATATTTAATGATGAAATAATCGCTAAAGAGCTACTTCAAATTTATGGTTATTATAATCTCATCAATGGATATAAAGACCCTTATGTTTCGATTATCGATGGCGAAGAATTTTATAAAGAAGGTATTTATTTTGAACAAATACTTTCCCTCTTTATTTTAGATGCTCATCTTCGTTATTCGATTTTATCTTCAATGCTACTGCTTGAAGAACATTTACGTTCTGTAACTTCATACGTTATCGGAGAACATTTTGGTTCTAACGATATGATATATTTGAGAAAGGAAAATTATAAAGACCGACATGTTTCGAACCCTGCTTTTTCACTGGACACAATTTTATCTACAATGAAGAAAGCATTGCGTTCGTCAAAAGACCCCATTCGCTATCATAGGGAGAAATACCACAACGTTCCTCCTTGGATATTAGTAAAAGGTCTGTATATGAATACGCTCATTAACTTTATACGTTTTCAAAAGAAGGAAGTCAAAGAAGAACTAATACAAACAGTTTATGGAATAGATGCTAAGTCCGCATCTCTTGATTCTGTAAAAGAATTGTTTAGTAGTACATTGTTTTTGGCTCTTGATTATAGAAATATGGCAGCACATGGTGGTCGTACCTATAATTTCTGTCCAAAAACTAAATTACGGTTAAACGAAAAATTATTGTCAGAATTACAAGGTGTTCTTGCAGACCCTTCCGTGCTTCAACCATCTTGCAATTTAAACCAATTATTATATTTATTAAGTTTATTCAAATTTAAAAATATATCTCTTGGAATCGAAAATGCATTAAATACGGAAGCCAGTCGTCATTTTAGCTCATACCCCAATGATTTTGACTATATTAGCCAGGCAACGGGATTGTTTTTTAAAAAAGAAGAATAAATAACCGCTCCTGCGCCAACAGGAACGGCTATATTCTACATTCAGAAAGGATGTGATTGCTTTCTTTTTCTTTTTTGGTGATGAAGCTGATGCTGCAGTTCCGGTAGAAGCTGATACCAATGAAAAACAGGAACAAAAAAATTATACAGATTCTCTTTTTGAATCCATCAAACATATTAATGATTACGGTCAGGAATTCTGGTATGCAAGAGAGTTACAAGTTGCTTTGGAATATACTGAATGGCGTAACTTTTCTAAAGTAATAGAACGTGCAAAAACTGCATGTAAAAACAGTCAAAACACCATTTCGGACCATTTTGTTGATGTCAACAAAATCGTAAATGCTGGAGCTACCTCAAAAGATATTGGTGATATAGAGCTATCTCGTTACGCTTGTTATTTAATTGTACAGAACGGAGATTCGCGTAAAAAAGTAATTGCTCTTGGCCAAACATATTTTGCCGTAAAAACACGGCAACAAGAGTTAATAGAAAATTATGATCGACTCAGTGAAGATCAAAAACGTTTAGCCATTCGTAAGGAAATGGCAGAACATAATAAACTCTTGGTCGCCGCCGCAAAAGATGCTGGAGTTAAATCTACTTTAGATTATGCTATTTTTCAAAATTATGGATATATGGGATTATACGGTGGTTTAAAAGCAAAAGACATAAAAGCAAAGAAAGGCTTAAACAAAAATCAACAAATTCTTGATCATATGGGATACGAAGAATTGGCGGCAAATCTTTTCCGTGCAACTCAAACAGAAGCTAAATTAAGAAGAGAGAATATCACAGGAAAAGAAAATGCTAATAAAACTCATTTAGACGTTGGTCGAAAGGTTCGAGAAACAATTGCTGATCTTGGTGGTACAATGCCTGAAGATTTGCCAACTCCAACAAAGAGTATTCAACAAATTCAAAAAGAGCAGAAAAAATTAAAATAAAATTAAAAACCGCTCCTGCGCCAACAGAAACGGTCATGTTTAGACATTACACACGCCAATGTGTTATGTCTGAGCAATCCGAAGATATACCCTTTATTTGATTCCAACGAATATTGTATCATCTTCGGAGCAGTCACGCAAGAACTATCGTTCTATGCTGGCTGTTATTTTTGTACCCAAATAAGAAAGGAAGATGATTATGTACTATCAATTACAGCCAAATGGCAAATATCGTTTCTTTGAGTCTTACGAGGACTATATGACCGGAAAGACGAAATATGTGTCTTGTACACTGGATTCCTGCAGTAAGAAAGCTCACAAAGAAGCATATATGATACTGCAAGATAAAATTGATAAGGTCTATTCCAATACACTTTCTAAGAAACCTAAGAAGATTTCTCTTGCAAGGCTTGTGGACCTGTACCGAATCGAACAAAAAGAAACTGTAAAAGAATCAACTTATGTTCGTAACTATCATGCCTGTAAAACTCTGTGCACTATTCTTGGTGAGGATACGGATGTTAACAGGTTGACTGCTGCCTATATCCGGACAAAGTTTTTGGAAACTGGAAAAGGACCAGGAACCCTCAACGAACATCTAACCCGGTTAAAAGCACTGCTTCGCTGGGGATATAAGAATGATCTGTTACAGTCCGTTGCTTTTCTGGATAAACTGGAGCGTTTCAACGATGTTCCTCACCGAGTCAAGATCGAGGATAAGTTCATGGAGTCCAGTGAGCTTGCATTGTTGTTGGAAAATATGAAAGTTGAAGAATGGCGTGACCTTACTATGTTTCTCTCACTGTCCGGTCTTCGTTTCGGCGAAGCTGCTGCCCTTACACGAAATGATGTGGATATCAAACAGCGTTGCATCTATGTTAGCAAAAACTACGACTACATCAATAACGTTACTACATCCACAAAAACTACTACATCAGAGCGAGAGGTCTATATGCAAGATGAACTTGCTGCGTTATGTCGCAAAATAAAAGCAGCGTCCTTTGCATCTACTACGATACAGCGTATAAACAGCCAGAACCTCTTTTTTAGCGACGAAAACGGAGAACATATAAAATACTATGCCTACAACAAATATCTCCGGGAAAACACGCTCAGGCTGTTAGGAAAGGCATATACGCCACACTCACTTAGACACACTCATGCTTCTCTTCTTCTGGAACAGGATATCGATGTTGATTCCATCTCCAGAAGACTCGGTCATGCAGACTCAGCTGTTACAAAAGAAATTTATTTACATATTACGGAAAAAAAGCAAGAAAAAGAAAATATGAAGCTAAAAGAATTAAAGTTAATCGCAAAGTAACCTACGGATTTCCTACGGATTGCATTTTCACACAAAGAAAAGCCCCGGAAACACCGCATATATCAGTGCTTCCGGGGCTAAGTTCAAAGCTGCCTAGGGGACTTGAACCCCCGGCCTCCGCCTTACCAAGGCGACGCGCTACCGACTGCGCCAAGGCAGCATATATCGTTGCCACTTATGTGACAACAATATTAATATACACTATTTTCACAATCTCTGTCAATTCTTTTCTAGCGTTCTGTAAAATTCTTTAGCTTTTTTATCAAAAGTTCTTCCGTTTTTAGTTGGCTTCTTCCATCTGCTTCATATTTTCAAAACAATACTCGATGATGCTCTTTCTTGTTATAATTCCTATGAATTTATTCTGGTCATCTACAACCGGAACAAAATTTTGATTCATTGCTTTCTTTATCAAATCTTCCATATCAGAATCTGCACGTACTACATCATAGTCTGCCCTACGTGGAAAATCCTTAATAAAGATTGTTTCTGATTTCTTTACATTCAAATCAGTATAGTTCTTAATTCCCCAAAGGAGATCCCCTTCTGTCATTGTCCCAACATATTCGCCTTCTTTATTCAGCATTGGAATACTTGCATATTTGTGAAATTCCATCGTTTCCAATACCTGCCGAAGTGTACAGTAGTCATAAATATATGCCACGTCATTCTTCGGCTTCAAAAAGAACAAAATATTCATTTCTCAATATCCCACCTTAATTGTATTAAATTCGTGTTTCAACGAAAATCTCATATAAAGCACGAATTGCATTTTTAAAATCATCATGTCTTACACCGACGATGATGTTAAGCTCGCTTGAACCCTGATCGATCATCTTTACATTGATATGTGTATGTGCCAATGCAGAGAAAATACGACCTGCTGTTCCGCGTGTTGCACGCATACCACGTCCAACAATTGCAATCAATGCCAAATCTGATTCTAACTCAATGTGATCTGGTTTAACCGCCTTATGAATCTCTGAAAGTACTTTCTGTTCTTTCTCTTCAAATTCATCTTTGTGTACAAAAATTGTCATTGTATCGATTCCTGATGGCATATGTTCGATAGAAATATCATTATCTTCAAACACTTGCAGTACCTTACGACAAAATCCAATTTCTGAGTTCATCATTGCTTTTTCAATTGTTACAGAAGCAAAACCATCTGTACCTGCAATTCCTGTAATTGTATATTTAGGCTGTCTGCATGTTCCCTCTACAATCAGCGTACCTTTATCTTCCGGTGCGTTTGTATTACGAATATTGATAGGGATTCCTGCTTTTCTTACTGGGAAAATGGCATCTTCATGTAATACACTTGCTCCCATATATGACAACTCTCTAAGTTCTTTGTATGTAATTGTATCAATTGGCTTTGGATTTTTTACAATTCTTGGATCTGCGATCAAGCATCCTGATACATCCGTCCAGTTCTCATACAAATCTGCTGAAATAGCCAGTGCAACAAGTGAACCTGTAATATCAGAACCGCCTCTTGAAAATGTAACAATTCTTCCAGCTTCAGTTGCTCCGTAGAATCCAGGGATTACAGCCCCTTTTGATTCTTTCAGTCTTTCTGCAAGCAATTCATTTGTAGTGTCATCATCAAATGTCCCATCTTCGTTAAATCGGATTACTTCTGCTGCATCAACAAATTCAAATCCGAGATATGCTGCCATAATCTTACCATTTAAAAATTCGCCTCTTGACGCTGCATACTCTCTGCCGATTTTCTTTCCAAAATCTTCACGGATCGTTTCAAACTCTTTATCTAAAGATAATGTCAGATTCAGTCCTTCTATGATTTCCTGATATCGTGCATGAATATCGTCTAATTGATTTACAAATTTTTTCTCTCGGATCGCCGCTCCATAACAGCTGTATAACATGTCTGTTACTTTTATATCATTTGAAAATCTTTTCCCTGGTGCAGACGGAACCACAAATTTTCTTGATTCATCCGCGCGAATAATCTTTCCGACTTTCTTAAACTGTTCTGCGCTTGCCAGTGAACTTCCACCAAATTTTACTACTTTTTTCATTTTCAATCCTCCAACGTACTGTTGTATACATACTTACAACACTTTATCATCCTGTTCTGTTCGGAAGCATTGGTTTACTTCTTCATGAATGCAAGGTGCATCCGCAATTCAACATTATAACTGCTAAATTCAAAGTTGTAAATCCACTTTTTAATGAAAAATAATATCTGCAAACTCTGCATTTGCAGCTTTTTTCAAATTTTCAGGTGCAAGTTTTAACTGCATTCCGATTTTCCCACCACTTACGTAGATTTCTTCCAGGCTCTTTGCTGAGCTGTCTATCACTGTCGGAAACTGCTTTTTCATGCCAATCGCAGTACATCCGCCGCGAACATATCCGGTCACTTTAGTAATGTCTTTTACATGCAGCATTTCAACTGATTTTTCATGTACCGCCTTTGCTGCCTCTTTGAGATTTAATTCTTTTTCTATTGGAATCACAAAAACATAATGCTCTCCACTCTTACCAGTTGTAACCAATGTCTTATATACCTGTTCATGTGGCAGTCCGATTTGTTCCGCTGTCTGCACGCCGCTGACAAATTCATCGCATTCATAAGTTTCATATTCATATGGGATTTTTAATCGGTCTAATAAACGCATTGCGTTTGTTTTTAATTCTTTCTTACTCATCTTTTTCTCCAACATTCATATAATGGTTTTCGTACTTTTTTTCTTGTAATTTCCATAAGCTGTAATTCTGTTACATCCACCACTGTTGTCTGAACAGGATCCTTGCCACACAGGATACGCATTTCTTTAATTAACTGCTGCATCAATTCATCGTCATCCATATTTATAAAGTCAACCAGTATAATTCCGGAAATATTTCGAAGTCGAAGCTGTTTTGCAATCTCTTGTGCTGCCTCCAGATTTAATTTCAAATAAGTTTCCGGCGTCTTTTTCTTCGAAACACATTTTCCTGAATTCACATCAATTACTGTCAGTGCCTCTGTTGGCTGTATCACAAGATATCCGCCATGCTTAAGCCAAACACGTTCATTCATTGCCCTGTCTCTGATTGTATGCAGATTATATAAACTTGAAAGCGACAGCTTATCATTTTCATAAAAATGTAATATTTCTAACAATTCCGGCTGTTCTTTTTCAAAATATGACCGCACTTCTTCATACAAATCTTCACATTCCACCTGGATTTCTGACAAACCATTCGTATACACATTTTTAAGTCCTGACAAATATGGCTGCATAGCCATCTCTAAGCAAGAATAACAGGTTCTATGTACTGCATGCTCTTTAATTGATTCATATCGTTTCTTCAACTGCTCAATCTCATCCAGAACAATATCAAATGGAACATCTTTTGCATTCGTCCGCACAATAATCCCATATTCTTCATTCGCAAGATCTCCAAGCTTTCGCCTGTACTCTTCACGTTCTGATTTTGCCAGCTTTGCAGATACTCCGATTCTTGTGTTGCCCGATGTCAAAACTGCATATCTACCTGTAAAATTCAGATTACTGCTCACCGTAGGTGCCTTTGTTTTTACCGCCTCCCGGCTTATCTGAACCACAAGCTCATCTCCGATACACAATGGTTTCTTTCCGATTTTATTTGTAAATAGTGCAGTCTCAGCCTGACTCATATCGTAATAGCAGTTTACGCCTCCAATATCAATAAAAGCCGCTCCGATATTGGCTACAACATTCTGCACCTTACCAATATAAATATTCCCCAGCACAGGAGTTTGTTGCTCTGTCTGTTCCATATCATTGCAATGAATTTCAATTATTTCATCATTCTCTTGAAAATATGTCCAAACGATTCCATCTTCTCTTGTCATGAGAATTTTTCGTTCCATCTTCTTCACTACTTTCCTACAATTTCTTTTCCAAGGTTCTCTAAGGAAACCAGATTCCGCGGTTGTCCCTCTTCTGCTGTATTTGCATACATTTCCATTCGATGATATGCACATGTTACATCGGAATCTTTGATTCTTGCAAAATTCAAAAATGCAGACATAACCAAATCAGGTTTTAAATTTTCTACACTTCCTGCCGCAAGTTGAAGTGCAACCACACGGGTATCTGTCGGACTCTCGAAACAATCCGAACAATTATTTTGCATTTTCATCTGATAGATCATCGGTCGAATATCTACGACTTTTTCGCTTCTTTTCGTTTGTTTCAAAACTTCGATCTGATCCTGAGCTATAAAATTTTGAACCAGTTCTTCTAAATTATCCGGAAACAATCCTTTTCTAAGTCCTACCAGATAATCTGCTGCTGCAACGATTGCCATACCGGTGGCTTTCTTTTTTTCTGCAATCTGACGAAAACTGAGTACTTCAATTCCCTCTACACCAACTTCATTCATCTGACGTACAGCCTTTTCACTTTCAATTGGCTCTGTAAGTTCAATGTCAAAATACTCACCCTCACTAGTCAATCCGATTCCAAGCGGGCTTGCAAATGACATGATCATATGTGGACTATAGCCTCCCGTAAATGCAATTGGAATTTGTGCGCGACGCATAACCTTCTGAAAATAGCGCATAACATCCAGATGTCCGATAAAACGAAGTGCACCATATTTTTTAAATTTAATTCTTGCCTTCATAACAGACACCTCCTCCAAACTGTGCTGCCCCGCAGCCTGAACACTGCTGACGGCAGTTCGGTGTTACCTCTCCATTCATGGCACGATTCCATTCTCTTTCTAAGAACTTTCTCGTCACACCTATATCAATGAAATCCCAAGGGAATAATTCATCCATCTCACGTTTACGCAAATTATAAAATGCCGGATCGATTCCGGTATTCTCAAAAGCCTGCATCCATAGCTCATTGTTAAAGCTTTCTGACCAAGAATCATACAGACATCCTAAACGATACGCTTCCTCTAATACTTTTGCTGTTTTTCTATCACCTCTTGCAAATACACCTTCCAACACAGTTAAATCTGCTTCATGCCAGTTGTATTTCAAACTCTTACGGTTCAACTGTTCCTGAAATTCATGTCGTACTATATGTGCACGTTCAATATATTCCTCTGCTGTACACATTTGTGCCCACTGAAATGGCGTAAACGGCTTTGGTACAAAGAATGAAGAACTTGCTGTAATCTGGCATTTACCATGACGTTCTTCTTTCGGAATCTCATAATAACGTCTTGCTACTCGCTCTGACAAATGTGCAATTTCTTTCATATCTTCTTCCGTCTCTCCTGGAAGACCAAGCATAAAATAAAGCTTTACTTTTGTCCAGCCGCCTTCAAATGCCTGTCCTGCACCATTGATAATATCATCTTCTGTCAGTCCTTTATTGATAACATTTCTCATTCGTTGAGAACCAGCCTCCGGTGCAAATGTCAGACTGCTCTTTCGGATATCCTGAACCTTGCTCATAACATCTAATGAAAATGCATCAATTCGAAGAGACGGAAGTGAGATATTAATTCCTTTTCCCGGAAATTCCTCAATTAAGAAATTAACCAGTTCTTCTAGCTGTGAATAATCACTGGAGCTCAACGAACTCAGTGAAATTTCTTCATGTCCGGTGCTATCTAACATTGTTCTTGCATATTCTTTTAATGTCTCTACATTACGTTCGCGAACCGGTCTGTAAATCATACCTGCCTGACAGAAACGACACCCTCTAATACATCCACGCTGGATTTCAAGAACCACTCTGTCCTGTGTAGCTTTTATATATGGAACAACAGGCTTCATCGGATATGTCGTATCTGTCACATCCATAACGACCTGTTTTCTCACTTTTGCAGGCGCATGCTCATTTATTCTATGAAATGCTTTTAAAGTCCCATCCTCGTTATATTCCGGCTCATAGAACTGTGGCACATAAATCCCTTCAATCCCGGCTGCCATTTCCAAAAATTCTTTTCTGCTCTTTCCTTCTGACTTGCATTTTTTATATGTATCTAACAGTTCATCATATACTGTTTCTCCCTCACCTATATAAAATAAATCAAAGAAATCTGCAAGTGGTTCCGGATTGTAAGCACACGGACCGCCTCCAATCACAATAGGATCTTCCTCTGTTCGTTCTGTACTATAAAGCGGAATCTGACTCAATTCTAATACCTGCAAAATATTTGTGTAACACATTTCAAACTGAATCGTAATTCCAAGAAAATCAAAATTTTTAACAGGTTCCTGAGATTCCAGTGCGAATAACGGAATCTGTTCTTCTCTCATAATCTTATCAAGATCTGTCCATGGAGAATACACACGTTCACACCAGACATCTTCTCTTCGATTAAACATATCATACAAAATCTGTATACCCAGATGTGACATTCCAATTTCGTATACATCTGGAAAACACATGGCAAAGCGCACATCTATATTCTCTTTATCTTTCATAACCGAGTTCACTTCCCCTC
>OIZU01001621.1_pt1 | contig 11436 bp, 9 predicted proteins | sample 1588661 | NCBI WGS metagenome assembly OIZU01 (sample SAMN03283257) | human gut metagenome | biome: human-associated habitat; material: feces | host: Homo sapiens | place: USA | collected 2013 | reverse complement strand
AACATTATTCCAAGGCGCGGCCAGCAAGCCGCGCCTTTCCCATACCAAAAACTGAGCCCAGCCAACTCCATCTCGCTGAGTTGGCCGTTGCGCTGGGGCGCAGTACACAGACCTGAAAGCGGGCCTTGCGAGAGCTGGAGACTGCTGGGCTGATCCTGCGTATGCGTCAGGAAATTGGAGCGCTGAACAAGGGGCACGTTCTCATTTCAAGAAGACTAAATAGTCGCCAACAGGAAAATGAGCCGCACAAAAATAGTTTTCCAACAGATTGTAGGTTTAATACATTTTTTCTTACTATTATGTTTTACTCAAAACCAACTCCAAAAGAACTCTAAAAATATCTGATAATCTATTAATGTGGCAGATTATCCAAAATCCCTCAAAAAATAATAAGGGTAGGTGATGTATATGAGATTGAATATACTATTGAACAAGGCGGTCTTTATCTAGTAGCTAGATAAGGGCCGTTTTCTTTTATCCATCGACATAATCCGGGAAATATCCCTATGATTTCTCTCGGTTCGACCATACAACAACATAATATCAGTAAAGGCGGCAGCTTTGGGCTGCCACACTTAAAAGAAAGGGGATGACGCCAGCCGCCTGTGTGCCGTCCGCATAAGCGGGCAAGGAGTAGTGTGCTATGGATGAAAAAATCCACAGCATTGAGAAGCTGCTTTTTGTCCTTCTCAAACGACACACGGCTTTTAATGGACAATTTTCAATCGGCGTTCACCGGCATTTCTGTGGGAGAGAGTTTGCCCCATCTGGGGACAAGCCTCCGCCTGCGGAGGCTCCATACGCCATTGGGCTTCTCAATGTACCTGTCTTTCAAGCGGCTGATTTTGTACCAGATTACAAAATCAGCCGCTTGTTTCATAGGCGGCCTGATTACAGGAGCAGGGCGCCGCCACCTCCGATCTGTTTTCACAAAAAACAGATCGGAGGTACAAAAATTGAGAGATTATCGCAAAAGTGATTATGCGATAAACAGATACAGCCCCAATATTGTTTATCGCTTCCATGATGAAATTGTTGAGGTTTCTCTGGAGGATTACCTGAAAGAGAGCCCGGATAAAACAGCGCAGGACTTTACAAAACTGAAAGCCCTGTCTGATGAGATCTACTATGAGCAGGATCGGTCTGAAAGCGCCCAGACCCGCAAGGATGTGTCCATCCACGGTTTAGAGGAAATGGACTGCTGCTCTACCCGGCCATTGGAAGAAGAATTGGAGGAACTGGCGGCAGAAGTACAAAACCGCCGCCCTGCTGCTGTTGGAGCAGATACGGACGGTTGACCGTAGGCGGCTGCGAGGCTATATCGGGCAGATCAACAAGAAAAAGATGAAGGAGATCGACACAGCCCTGGCAATCAGCGTGGGCCTGCGTTCTCTGGCATAGGACAGGCACCCTTCTGAATAGATTGGTAGAGGCAGAAAGGAGGAACCTGTTTGAAATCACTCACGCTTGCAGAGCTTGATACGCTCTCCGCCGTTGATATTAAGACGGTCGATCCAGAACAGCTTGTCGATATTCGGGATATATCCATCCACACAGAACTTCCAAGAGAGGAACGGGTGCTGGACTTCATCCGCCAGATCCGCAACCCCTACTGCTTCCGCCACGGAAAGATCGTCGTGAAAATCGGCTTTTCCGAGGCGGCCAAGGAAACCACAATGGAGGAACAATTTGAAAGCTATCTCCGTACCTTGTAAATCCCCGACACGAATGGAACCGAAAAAAACACCTGGACGCTGGCTGTGTCCTGCTGTATAATAGAAATCGGACAAAACTCGCATTCCAATCGTTGTTGGGACTGACGAACAAAACGATTGGAGGCATTGTTATGAAAAATTTGACCGCACAGGCTGTTTACACCGCCGACATCTACCTCCGTCTGTCTGATGACGATGGAGATAAGCCGGAAAGCAACAGCATCAAAAATCAGCGGGAATTTATCACGGAATTTTTGAAATCAATGCCAGAAATCCGCATCCATGCCGAGAGGAAGGATGACGGGTTTAGTGGCGTTGATTTTTTTCGTCCTGGGATTCAGGAAGTCTTACAGGATGTGCGTTCCGGCGCAGTCAACTGCGTCGTGGTAAAAGACCTGTCCCGTTTGGGGCGCAACTATATTGAAACCGGAAAGGTCTTACAGGAGTTTGCAGACCACGGGGTACGGTTCATCGCCATCAACGACGGCTACGATACCGCCAACGCACAGGGGCAGGCCAGCACTATCCTGCTGCCCATCAAAAACCTGATGAACGATTCTTACAGCCGGGATATTTCGGTGAAAATCCGCAGCCATTTGGAGGTAAAAAAAAGAAAGGGGCAGTTTGTGGGGGCGTTTGCCGCCTACGGCTATCTGAAATCGCCGGACGACAAGAATCAGCTTGTTGTGGACGATTACGCCGCCGAGGTGGTGCGGGATATTTTCCGCTGGAAGCTGGAAGGAATGAGCCAGCAGGGAATCGCTGACCGGCTGAACGCCGATGGGGTCCTCTCTCCCTCAGAATACAAGCGTTCCCTGGGAATGAAGTATATCTCCGGCTTCAAAAGCAATCCGCAGGCCAAGTGGTCGGCGGTAGCAGTTGGGCGCATCCTGAAGAATCCCCTCTATATCGGTGTGATGGTTCAGGGAAAGACCGGGCGGCCAAACTATAAAATCAAGAAGTTGATGGAGAAGCCAGAGGACGAGTGGATCAGGGTTCCCGGCGCCCATGAGCCGATTATCAGCGAGGTGGATTTTCGTACCGTGAGTGGATTGCTGCGCCGGGATACCAGAATCGCCGTACAGAAAAAGACGGTCTATCCCTTTTCGGGACTTTTGTTCTGCGCCGACTGCAAGCAGAACATGATCCGCAAGACCGTTCCGGCAGGCGGGAAAAAATATTTTTACTACTCCTGTTCCACCAACCGGGCGGACAAAACCGCCTGTACCACCCACAATATCAGCGAGGCGCTGCTGACAGACGCAGTTCGTGACTGTATCCACGCTCACATGGAAACGGTGCTTAATATTGAGAAAACCCTACAATTCATCGCCGCCCTCCCCGCAGAGGACACAGAGGCCAGAAAGATTGACCGGCAGCTTGAAAAGCTGAAAGCCGATTATGAACAGGCCATGCGGTTCAAAATGTCCGCTTATGAGAAGTTCGTGGACCATCTGCTGAATGAAGATGAGTTCAAGCAGTATCAGCGGATTTACACGGAAAAGTGTGAGGCGATTGCGGCGGCCATCAGTAAGCGGCAGGAGGAATTGGACGCCATTGTGCGGGCGGGTTCCCCGCAGGGGGAGTGGATCGCCCATTTCAAGTCCTTCCGCCATGTGGATGTGATGGAGCGCAAAATCCTGGTGAAAATTATCGACCGTATCTATGTCTATGAAGGGAACCGAATTGAGATCATTTTCAAGTACCAGAATGAGTACAGGGCGGCGGCAGCCTACATCGAACAGTATATGGAGTGTCAGGCACCGCAGGCTGCCCCCACGGTAAAGGAGGCGGTGTAAATGGCGCGTGTGAGCAGAAGAAAACAGATAGCGGCTGCACAGGGCGTTCCGGTTGATGAGCTGCCCAAGGCCGCCGCTCTGCGGATTTTCCGCACGGCCCTTTATGTGCGCCTCTCCATCATGGACACCCGTGACCGCAAGGACAGCGAGAGCCTGCAAACGCAGATCGACTATCTGTGCGAATATATCGCCAAACACCCTGATTTGGAGCTGTACGACTGCTATCGTGACAACGGAGAAACCGGGACCAATTTTGAGCGCCCTGGATTCCAGCGGATGATGGAGGATGTGAAAGCGGGCCAGGTGGACTGCATCATTGTGAAAGACCTGTCCCGGTTTGGCGCGACTTCCTGGAAACGGGAAACTTTCTGGAAAAGGTGCTGCCCTTCATGGGAGTGCGGTTTATCTCCGTCAACGACAACTACGACAGTATCCGGGCGGACAGCGGAGAGGCCATGACCATCGCGCTGAAAAACCTGATGAACGACATTTACGCCAAGGACATTTCTCAAAAGGTGTATTCCGCGCTGGACACCAAGAAACGCAGCGGCGAGTTTATCGGCAATTTTGCCGCCTATGGCTATGTGAAATCCCCGGAGGATCGGCATAAGCTGGTTGTCGAACCGGAGGCGGCGGAGGTGGTGAAGCGTATCTTTCGGATGAAAAAGGATGGGATGAGCAACGCTGCGATAGCAAGAACATTGACTGCCGAACAGATTCCCAATCCCAATTACCACCGCTATTTGCAGGGCGTTGTGTTTACCAAGAGGTTTTCTGAAAACAGCCCGTGGCAGACACAGACAGTGAAGCATATTTTGGAGAATCCGGTGTATCTGGGGCACATGGTTCAGGGCAAGAAAATCACAAAACTGCACGCTGGGCAGAAGCAAAAAATTATGCCCCCATCAGAATGGATCATTGTCCCCAATACCCATGAGGCGATCATTGAGCAGGAGCTGTTTGATGCGGTTCAAGCCATTTTGAAAGCCAAGCACGAGGAATACCACAGCCGTCTGGGGAAATACGCCCATTTTGACAGCGAAAACATTTTTGAAGGGCTTGTGGTATGCGCGTGCTGCCAGCACAATATGACACGCTATAAGAGTGTTTATAACAAAGGCAGGACGGTGGCGTACCACTTTATCTGCCCCCGCCACGCTATGCTTCTGGATGCCGGATGCCCCAATGCGGGTGGCTTGCGGGAAAACGATTTGAAAGCGGCCGTTTATGAGGTCCTTCGATTGCAGATGGCGATGCTCACGGATGCGGAGGCGGTCATCCAAAGGGTCAGCCGGTCCTCGGCGGCCAGAAGCCGCAGGACGGCTCTTGACAATGAGATCGTATCGGTGCAGGGACGATTGAAGAAGCTGGACACACTCCGTCAGACGCTCTTTGAAAGCTATGTGGACGGTATTGTAACGCAGGCGGATTATCTATTCGGGAAAAGCCGGTATGAGGATGAAGCCCGCCAGCTTGAGAGACACTTTCAGGATTTGCAGGACGAAAAGGACGCCTTGCCGGAGGCAAGCCCCAAACAAAATAAGTGGGTTTCCGCTTTTACCAAGTTCCGGGACGAGAAAGAGCTGACCCGTGAGATGCTGCTGGCGCTGGTGGAGAAAATCTATGTGAATGAGGACAAGTAGGTACATATCGTGCTGAACTATCAGGACGAGATGAAGAAACTATTTCAGGAGGAGGTATAGCACGATGCCGGAGGTCTTACCGCAAATGTTGAACTATGTGATTGCCATTTACATCCGGCTCTCCGCCGAGGACGGCGATCTGTCCGATGAAAAAAGCGAAAGCAACAGCGTTGTCAATCAGCGTGCCTACATCCACCGTTTCATTGAGCTGCGGCCTGAATTTGCCGGGGCGCAAATTCTTGAATTTTGTGATGACGGTTATTCTGGGACGAACATGGAACGGCCCGCCGTCCGGCAGCTTTTGGAACAGGTGCGTCAGAGAAAAATCAACTGCATTATCGTCAAGGATATGTCCCGGTTTGGGCGCGACTATATCGTGGTTGGGGACTATCTGGAACAGATTTTCCCTTTCCTGGATGTGCGATTTATCGCCATCAATGATTCCTACGACAGTAAGGATCACAAGTACGGTTCTGCGGGCTTGATTGATGTGTCCTTCCGAAATGTGATCTACGACCTTTACAGCAAGGACTTGTCGGAAAAAGTGAGATCGACCAAAAAGCAGCTTGCCGAAAAAGGCTACTGCGTTGCCCCCTATGCGTTCTTTGGCTATCAGAAAGCGCCTGGGAATAAGCACACCCTTTTGGTGGACGAGGATGCCGCCGCCGTGGTCCGGCGTGTGTTTGACCTCTTTACCAGCGGCCTGTCTACTACGAACATAGCCAGAAAGTTCAATACAGAAGGAGTGCTGACCCCGCTGCAAAGGAAGCGGCTACAAGCGGTGAGCCGGAAGTGGAACTGCGTAGACCAGAATAAAAACTACTGGACTTCTTCTATGGTTCGCAAGATACTGGATGATGAGCGGTACACCGGCAAAGCGATCTATGGCAAGACTACCCGAAAAAAGGTGGGTTCCAGCCGGGTTAAGGCTGTTACAGAAAATCAATGGACTGTTGTGGATGGGGCGTTTCCGGCAATCGTTACGCAGGAGGTTTTCGATACGGCCAAGAGCCTGAATTGGGGTTCCCATCCCGGTTCTACCGGGGAAAGCTCACGAGTTTTCTATCGGAAGATCCGGTGTGGTCACTGTGGGCTTGCGATGGAACGGCTACAATCTACCCACCCCTGCTATGTGTGCCGGACAGACAGGTATAAGCCGGATATTGGGTGTCCACAGGACAGGATAGATGAAAAGGAACTGGAACAGACGGTTTTAGCATCTATTCGCACGATGGCCCAGCTTGTCCGAGGGGTGGTTCAGGCGAAGCAGCGCCAGTCCGCAAAAGATACCCGTTACAACCAGCGCCTTGACCAGCAGATCAAAGTACACCAGAACTCAATCCAAATGCGCCAGCAGGAAAAGATGGCGGCTTTTGAGGATATGGTATCCGGCAAAGTCAGCGCAGAGGACTACCAGCATAAACGAGGACGGTGTGAAAAACATATCCAGCGGCTTGAAATCAAAATCAAAGTGCTGGAGGATGCCAAACGGCAGGCAAAGGAAGAAGAACTCTCCACCGACAATATTATTCCCTATACCAATGTCAGAACATTGACACGGGAACTGGTGGATTCGCTAATCCATAACATCTACATTTACAGTTCAACTTCCATTGAGATTGTTTGGAAATGCGGGGACGAATATCAACGGCTGCTTGCCGATACCGCAAAAAAGGAGGCTGTGGAGCATGAACAGGGATAAAAAACGGTATTGGCTCTATGGGCGTGTTGCTTCACCTGATAAATGGGCTTTGGAGAACCAAATGATTTATCTTCGCAGCTTTGCAGAAAAGTATCAGCTCAATGTTGTGGGAGAATCCCAGGACGAGGCCAGCGGCCTGACCTTTGACCGGCCTGGGCTGAATGATTTTCTGGAAGCTGTCCGGCAAGGACGGACCGACGCTCTTTTGACAAAAGATTTGACACGCCTGGGGCGGGATGTCATGCAGACTGCCTCATGGATCGCAGACTTGAATACTTCGGGTGTAGGCGTGTTTTCCGTCACAGACTTGACTCTCCGAGGGCTTTAATTACTGAATCAGCGTAAAATTCGGCAAAAAATCTCATAAATTTTTTGGTTTTCTCTTGACATTAGGAGACGACGGATACTCCGGCGTGACCTTCGACCGCCCGGCCTATCTGGAGATGATGGCAGAGGTAGCGGCGGGACGGGTGTCTACCATTATCGTCAAAGACCACTCCCGCCTGGGCCGGAACCGGCTGGTGGTAGGCATCCTGCTGGAAGAAACCTTTGCCCAGTACCATGTCCGCTATATTGCCATCAACGACGGCGTGGACACCATCAACGGCATTGACGACAGTATTGCCGTGCGGGACCTATTCAACGAATGGCACGCCCGTGATACCAGCAAGAAGGTGAAGGCGGTCATCATGGCGGCGGCGCGGCGGGGAGAACGGATCGGGACCTCCGCCCCCTACGGCTACAAAAAGGACGAGGGAAATTCCAAACATCTGATTCCGGATGAACAGACTGCCCCAGTGGTGACCCGTATCTTTGAGCTGTGCATGGGCGGGCTTGGCCCGGACAAGATCGCCAGAATACTCACACAGGAACGGGTCCTCACCCCAACCGCCTACACCTACCGCACCAGAGGGGTCCGCCACTCCGCGTTGAATCTGGACAGGCCCTATGCCTGGTCTGGGAGTACAGTGGCCGGTATTCTGGAGCATGAGGAATACATCGGCAACACCATCAACTGCCGGACCTATACCCCATCCTTCAAGAGCAAAAAGAGCCGTCTGAACCCGCCGGACAAGATACTCCGTTTTGAGGGGACCCACGAGCCATTGATCGATTTGGACACCTGGGAGATCGTCCAGCGGGTGCGGCAGGGCAAGCGGAGGCCCACCAAGCTGGGGCAACAGGATATGCTCTCCGGTCTGGTCTACTGCAAGGACTGTGGCTCACGGCATTATTTCTGCCGTTGCGGAAGCTGGGACGAAAGCCAATATACCTTCGTCTGTGGCAAGTACCACTGCCACAAGGAGGACTGCACACCTCACACCATCAAGGCGGCGGCCCTTCGGCAGATTGCACTCAGCGAGATCCAGCGGGTGTCTGCCGAAGCGAGGGAACATTGGGACGAATTGTTTCAGCGCCTCACCAGCAGCCATCAGAGCCGGGCGAAAAAGGAACTGGCCGCCAAGCAGCGGGAACTGGACAAGGGAGAGCGGCGGCTGAAAGACCTGGAAACGCTGTTCCGCCGTTCCTTCGAGGAACTGGCTTTGGGGCATCTCTCCGACGGGCAGTTTCAAACGCTGGTAAAAGGCTATGGGCAGGAAAAGGCGGAACTGGAAGCAAAGGCGGAAACGCTCAGAAATGAAATTGCCAACCAGCAGGACACGCTTCTGAACGCCGACCGCTTTCGCAGGCTGGTGGATAAGTACACGGATATTACGGAACTGACGCCGGAACTGGTGCGGGAGTTTATCCAGCGGATCGAGATACACGAACGCTCCGGGCGGTACAAGAAAAAGCATTACACCCAGCAGGTCGATATTTACTTCAATTTCATCGGCCAGGCATGACAAAACGGCCCCAGGATGCCGTAACATCCTGGGGCCAGGCTTAGAACAAAAAAACATCCTTATTAGGACGGACGCTTTCAGCGCAAGGGCTTTTTTCTGTCCTTAATAGCGGACCTCCTCCAGGCACAGGCCGCAGGCCGGTACGGTCTCCCCCGCCCGGCGTCGGTCCTGGGAGGCCAGAATGTCCGCCATATCCTCGGGCCGCAGATGTCCCCGGCCCACCTCCAGCAGGGTTCCCACCAGGATTCGCACCATGTGGTAAAGAAAGCCGTCCCCACTCAGGGTAAAGCGAAGCTCCGGCCCCAAGGCTTGAATGGTGATGGACTCCACCCGGCGCACCGTGGACTTCTTGAATTTCTTCAGGGAGCAGAAGGCCCGGTAGTCGTGGGTGCCGCAGAGGTCCTCCGCAGCCTGAACCATAGCCGCCAGGTCCAGAGGTTCGTGCAAGTGATACAAATAGTTGCGCTCAAAGACATTGGGCAGATCGCTGTTCCATATCCGGTAGACATAGGTTTTCCCAGTGCAGGACAGGCGGGCATGGAACCGGGGCTCCGCCCGCTCCAGCCGGATAGCGCCAATGTCCGCCGGCAGATAGCGGCGCAGGCCGGCCAAGATCTCTTCTGTGGTCTTTTGGGTTTTGGCCCGGAAAGAGACCACCTGCATTTTTGCGTGGGTCCCCGCGTCGGTTCGTCCGGAACCGGCTACCTCAACCGGCTGATCCAGCAGGCGGGACAGAAGAGCCTCCAGCTTTCCCTGAATGGTCTGTTCGGTATTTCCCTGCTTCTGCCACCCTTTCCAGCGGGTCCCGTCATAGCAGAGGGTCAAGCGGTAATTCGGCACAGTCCTCTCCCCTTTTCTCCCAGGCCCCCTGCCCATGCTGGACGCCGCCAGGGTTCCCGGTTCTCTTTGGCTTTTCCCGTTCTATTTTAGCGGATTCCAGTTCTTCTGAAAAGGGGGATTCTCCTTCTTTTTCCCAGATTCCCCAGGGTTCCTGTCGAAAAGCGCAAAAATTCTCTCCGTTTCCCTGCTTTCCCTCGGCGCCCTACGCTGCGGCTGCACAGGTCAGGTCTCGTAACGGCTCCAGTCCGGCGCCTCAGTCAGTTCCGTCCACTGCTCAGAAATTTCCCCTTTCTCCTTCCACGTATGGCTGTTGGTGGCCTCCTGCACCGCCAGATAGTACCAGGCCCCTGGGTCCTGGTTGTCCGGCCACTGAAGCATGCCGGGCAGCAAGTCCTCCTTGGCGGCGGGAAGACGGTTCAGCACCCGATTGATCATGGTCATCGCCTCGGCCCGGGTAATGGATTGGTCCGGACGAAATGTTCCGTCCTCATACCCCTGAATCCATCCCAGACTGGCCGCCTTTCCAATCTCCTCCCGGGCCCAGTGCCCTGCAAGGTCCGTAAACTCGCTGCATCCGTCGGACACTCCAGTGTCAAACCGGGCACAGATGGCCGCAAACTCCGCCCGGGTAATGGGGGCATTGGGCGCGAAGCGTTCCTCCGTCCGCCCCTTGAGAATACCCAGAGCCGACATGGTAGACACCGGCTGCTGAAACCAGCTGCCGTCCTGTACATCGGTAAACCCATTGACCCGGGTCAGGTTTCCGTCCCGAATTTCCTGCTTCAGCAGCCGGAAGAAAATGGTGGCCACCTCTGCCCGGGTAATGGAGCCCCCCGGCTTCACCTGACCGTCCGGGTATCCGATCACATAGGCAAAGTGATCTGCTCCGTTGAGCATATCCGGCACCGATGTGGCCTGCCAGCCGGCGTACACCGTCCGGTCCGAAGTCATTGTCACCTCTGTCAGCCGCTTACTCAATGTTTCCTCCCCATACCAGCCGGTGAAGGTATACCCCTCCCGTGTCGGTACTTTTTCCAGCAGGACCTTCGTTCCGCCGGGGTACTGTTCCGGCGGGTAGGAGGTTCCTCCCCGGGAATCATAGCGGAGGGTATACCGGGTCTCTCCCCCGCCACCTTCACCGCCTCCACCGTCTTGGATTCCCCGGCGCAGCTGGGGCGAGGCCACCTGATTTTGTACCTTCTCCGTCCCCTGCTCCCTCAGGACGCTCTCTCCCTGGTTGGTGGCAAAAGTCCCCGCCGGATATGTGCCATCCTGTCCAGGGGCAAGGGTCAGATGGAGGGTCATCGTATAGGTCTCATAGGGCTCTGTCCCCGACAGGTCCCAGGTGACGGTGCGTCCGTCTTCTGCCAGCGTCGCCGTGCCGCCAGTCACTTGAATCGCCGCCTGCTGGATGGTCTGAAAATCCTCTCCCACCACATCCGTCAGCGTAAAGGTACGGAAAGCATCATAGATGGTACGGTTCACCGCCCGACTGAACCCGTCCGTATCCTCAGCCAGATAAAATTCCGTGCAGGCCTGGTCCATATAGGTCTTCTCCTGCTCTGTCGGTTCCCTTTTATAGAGCACCCCAATGGTCGAAACCCCAAGGGCTTGTATCGCCTGCGCCGCTGCGGGGATTCCCTCTGTGTCCTCATTGGCCTCCCCATCGGAAAGAAAGACCACCGAGACCGAACGCCCCAGGCTTTGGGCCATGCGGAGATAGTCCACCGCCTTTTCCAATCCTGCAGTGTAATTGGTCCTCCCCTCACAGCTTAGGCCTCGGATCACTTCCCCGGCATGCGCCGCGTTGGCCTCCTGAAAAAAGCCCGCAGAAGCTGCGTTCACCCCGCTGCCAAAAGACAGTACCGCCACCCGGCTGTCCACCTCCTG
>OIZU01001599.1_pt1 | contig 11540 bp, 9 predicted proteins | sample 1588661 | NCBI WGS metagenome assembly OIZU01 (sample SAMN03283257) | human gut metagenome | biome: human-associated habitat; material: feces | host: Homo sapiens | place: USA | collected 2013 | reverse complement strand
GCGGAGCTTGTGTGCTCCAATTCCCTCAAGGCCGACCGGCTGGATTCCGCCTCCGGCCTGCTGAAGGCGGAAATGAAACTGCTGGGCAGCGCACTGCTGCCCGTGGCCGAGGGCTGCCGCGTGGCGGCGGGCGGCGCGCTGGCTGTGGACCGCGAGGCCTTTGCCGCCGGCGTGACGGCGCTTGTGAAGGGAAACCCCAATATCACGCTGCGCACGGGCGAGGCGCAGGCCGTGGGCGAAGCCGAGCCGGACACGCTGGTGCTGACGGCCACCGGGCCGCTCACCGAGGGCGCGCTGGCGCAGGACATCGCCCGCCTGACGGGGCGGGGCGCGCTCTCGTTTTACGATGCCGCCGCGCCCATCGTCACGGCGGACAGCATCGACCGGGACAGGGTGTTCGCGGCGTCGCGCTACGGGCGAGGCACGGCGGATTACCTCAACTGCCCGTTCGACAAAGCGGGCTACGAGGCCTTCCATGCCGCGCTGGCGGGGGCGGAACGCGCGCCCCTGCACGATTTTGACGGCGAGCCTTCCGTGTACGAGGGCTGCATGCCCATCGAGGTGATGGCAAAGCGCGGCGCCGACACCATGCGCTACGGCCCGCTGCGCCCCGTGGGCCTGACGGACCCCAAAACGGGCCGCCGCCCCTGGGCGAACGTGCAGCTTCGGGCCGAGGACGCGGCCTGCAGTATGTACAATCTGGTGGGCTTCCAGACAAACCTCAAATTCGGCGAGCAGCAGCGTGTGTTCCGCATGATCCCCGGGCTGGAGCACGCCGAGTTCGTGCGCTACGGCGTGATGCACCGCAACACGTTTTTAAACAGCCCGGCGCTGCTGGGAACCGATCTTTCGCTGAAGGCGTGCCCCAACGTGTTTTTTGCCGGGCAGATCACGGGCTTTGAGGGCTATATGGAAAGCGCGGCCTGCGGCCTGCTTGCGGCCCGAAGCATGGAAGCGCGGCTGTCCGGCCGCGCGTTCACGCCGCCGCCGGCGGACACGATGTGCGGCGCGCTGCTGCGTTATATCACAACGCCCACGAAGGATTTTCAGCCTATGGGCGCGAACATGGGCCTTCTGCCCGCGCCTGAAACGCGCATCCGTGACAAACGCCAGCGGTATCTTGCCGTCGCGCAGCGGGCCGTGGCCGCCATGGAGCGGTATCTGGGCTGAGCGCAAAACAAAGCGGTTGCTTTCGCACCAATACGCGCTCCCTTATACTTTGATTATTGAGCAGAGCGCAAAAAATCATGAGAGTCAATCGGGAGGGAACGTTATGAACATCATCATCGACGCGATGGGCGGCGACAACGCCCCAAAGGAAATTCTGCTGGGCGCGGCCGCGGCCGTGCGGGAATACGGCGTGCAGATCACGGCCGTGGGGCGCAGGCGGGACATCGAGGCCTGCGCGCGGGAGAACGGCATCGATATGGCGGGCATTACCGTGGCCGACGCCTCCGAGACCATTGAGATGTGCGACGAGCCTACGGCGGCCATCCGCGGCAAAAAGGATTCGTCCATGGTGGTGGGCCTGCGCATGCTGGCCGCCGGCGAGGGCGACGCCTTCGTTTCGGCAGGCTCCACGGGCGCGCTGCTGGCGGGAGCAACGCTCATCGTCAAGCGGCTCAGGGGCGTGAAGCGCCCGGCCATCGGCACCGTCATTCCGGGCGCGAAGCAGCCCTATCTGCTGCTGGACTCCGGCGCAAATGTGGAATGCCGGCCCGAGATGCTCAGCGCCTTTGCCACGATGGGCAGCGTGTACATGGAGAAAGTGATGGGCCGCGCAAACCCCAGCGTGGGCCTTGTGAACAACGGTGCGGAGGAGACAAAGGGCACCCCGGCCTATGTTGAGGCGCACCGGCTTTTGAAGTATAATAAAAACATCCGTTTTGCCGGTAATGTTGAGCCCAAGGACGTGCCCCAGGGCAATGTGGACGTTGTTGTGTGCGACGGCTTTACGGGCAATGTGATTTTGAAGCTCACCGAGGGCGTGGCCAAGATGCTGGTGGGCGAGATCAAAAACGTGTTCATGGCGGACCTGAAAAGCAAGCTGGCTTATCTGATGGTAAAGGGCGGCATGAAGGATTTTAAGAAAAAGCTGGACGCCGACGAATACGGCGGCGCGCTGATGATGGGCGTGACGAAGCCCGTCATCAAGGCCCACGGCTCGTCCAATGCAAAGGCGTTCAAAAACGCCGTCCGGCAGGCAAAGCTGTGCGTGGAAAGCGGCGCGGTGGAGAGCATGCGCGAAAAGCTGGCCGCCGTGGCCCAGACAGAGGAAGCCGGGGCGTAACGGCCGCCGGAAAGGCGCGCGCGGCGCGCTTTCGCAAAACAGCCCCGGCGGGACGGCCGCCATCCGCAACAAAGGAAGGATCTGGAACGATGCGCGAGACACACGAGCTGGAAGAGGCTCTTCATCATCATTTTAAGAACCCGGCGCTGCTGGTGACGGCGCTGACGCATACCTCCTACGCCAACGAGGCGAAGCACGGTGTGCGCCACAATGAACGGCTGGAATTTCTGGGCGACTCGGTGTTGTCCATCGTGGTGGCCGAATACCTGTTCACGCACAAGAACATGCCCGAGGGCGAACTGACGCGCATGCGCGCCAGCCTTGTGTGCGAGGCGGCGCTGTTTGAATTTGCAAAGCAGATATCCCTGGGCGATTATCTGCGTTTGGGCAGGGGCGAGGAGCGCGGCGGCGGACGCTGCCGCCCGAGCATTTTGTCCGACGCGTTCGAGGCGGTCATCGCGGCGCTGTACCTGGACGGCGGCATGGAAACGGCGCGGGCGTTCATCCTGCCGTTTGTCACCGGCGCGCTCACGGACGCCGCCGCCGAAGAGGATTACAAGACAAAGCTGCAGGAGATCGTGCAGCAGAACCCGGAGGAGCGCCTGCGCTATGTGGTGACCGACGAATCCGGCCCGGACCACAACAAGCATTTCGTGGTGGAGGTGCACCTCAATTCCAACTGCATCGGCAAGGGCGAGGGGCACAGCAAAAAGCTGGCCGAGCAGCAGGCGGCGAAGGAAGCCCTGGCCCTGATGGGGTATTGACGCGGGGCCTGCCGCGCCGGGCAAAATGTCCCTATACTCGTAAGTAAGGAGTTTTTCCATGTTTTTGAAGGCGCTTGAAATACAGGGCTTTAAATCCTTTCCAGACCGCACGCGCATTACCGTCGGCAAAGGCATCACCGCTGTGGTGGGCCCCAACGGCAGCGGAAAAAGCAATATATCCGACGCCATCCGCTGGGTGCTGGGCGAGACAAGCGCCAAGCAGCTGCGCGGCGGCGGCAAGATGGAGAACGTCATTTTCGGCGGCACGCAGCAGCGCGGTGCCATGGGCTTTGCCAGCGTCAGCCTTGTGGTGGACAACACCGACAGGCGCATCGACGTGGACAACGACGAGGTGACGATCGGCCGCAAGTATTACCGCTCCGGCGACAGCGAATATTCCGTAAACGGGCAGAATGTGCGCCTCAAGGACATCTATGAGCTGTTCCTGGACACGGGCCTGGGCCGCGACGGCTATTCCGTTATCGGGCAGGGCCGCATCGCAGAGATCGTGGGCGCGAAATCAAACGAGCGCCGGGAAATTTTTGAGGAAGCGTCCGGCATCGCCAAATACCGCTACCGCAAAAATGAGGCCGAGCGCCGCCTGGCCTCCGCCGAGGAAAATCTGGTGCGCCTGCGGGATATCCTGGGCGAGCTGGAGGAGCGCGTGGGCCCGCTGGAGCGGGAGAGCAAAAAGGCAAAGCAGTATCTGGAGCTGGCCGAGCGCCGCAAGGGCCTGGAGGTAACGCTCTGGGTGGACACCGTGCAGAAAGCGCGGGACACGGTGCGCGAGCAGCAGCGCAAAATTGAGATCGCGGGCGCGGACTATGCCCGCGCCGGGCGGGAGATCGAGGCCATTGACGCCGAGACCGAGAGCACCCGCGCGGAGATCGAGCATCTGATCACCGAAGCCGACCGCTGCAACGCGGAAATACGGGCCATAACGGAGGAGATCGCCGGGGCGGATTCCCGCATCGCGGTGCTTGAAAACGACATTGCCCACAACGATGCGACCATTGCGTCGCTGAAGGAGGAGATCGGCCAGAGCGGCCTGGGCCGCGAGGCCATCGCCGCCGAGGTGCGGGGCCACGGCGAGGGCATCGCCGCCTGCGAGCGGCAGGCGGCCGCATACGCCGCGCGCACCGGGGAGCTGGAAGCCCTGCTGGAGGAGCTGCAGAACAGGAGCGCGGCTTCCGGCGAGCGGCGCGGCGTGGTAACGGGCCGGCTGAACGCCATGGCCGCGCGCATTACGGATTTAAAGGTCGCGGCCGCGGGCGCGGCGTCGTCGGTTGAGGCGGCAAAAAAACGCCTTGCCGCCGCCGAGAGCGAGGGCGCGGCCAACGCCGCCCTGACGCGGGACCTGGAGGAGCAGAAGGCAGAGACGGACGCTTTTCTGCAGGACGCGGTGGAGCGGCTGACACGGCTTGAGAACATCAAGGGCGGCCTGACGCTCAAGGTGGAAAGCCGCCGCGGCGCGCTGGCGCAGGCGGACGAGAACGAACAGAAGCTCCTGCGCGCCATCGAGGCCGCCCGGCAGCGCATCGCCATGCTGAAGGATCTGGAGCGCAATATGGACGGCTTCCAGAGCAGCGTCAAGGCCGTGATGAAGGCGGCGGCGAACCGCCGTCTGCGCGGGGTCACAGGGCCGGTGTCCACCATCCTTTCCGCCAAGCCGGGGTACGAGGTGGCCATTGAAACGGCGCTGGGCTTTGCTTTGCAGAACATCGTTGTGGAAAACGAGACGGCGGCCAAGGCGGCCATGGCCTTTTTGCGGGACGAGCGCGCGGGGCGCGCCACATTTTTGCCGCTGGACACCGTCAAGCCCGGCAGCTTCAACGGCCGTTTGCCCGAGGGCGCGGTGCTGGCCAGCAGCCTTGTGACGTATGACGAAAAATATGCAAATATCGTTTCCAGCCTGCTGGGACGCATCGTCGTGGTGGACGACATCAACGAGGCGTCGCGCACGGCCCGCGCGCTGGATTACCGCAACCGTGTGGTGACGGTGGACGGCCAGGTCGTCAACGCGGGCGGCTCGTTCACGGGCGGCAGCGTTTCCCGCTCCGCCGGGCTGTTCAGCCGCAAGCAGGAGATCGACGAGCTGAAGAAAAAGGTGGAGGCGCTGGAAAAGCAGCGGGACGCCGCGGAGGAAAAAACCGACAGGGCGAAGGCTGAGGTGGACGCGCTTTCCGCCGAGCTGACCGCCACCGAGAGCGAGGCCATCACCGCGGGGGGCGACAAGATCCGCGGCGAGGTGGAAAGCGGGCGCATCGCCGCCGCGCTGTCCCAGGCGCGGGCCGCGGGGGAAATGCTTTCCGCCGAGCGCGCCCAGCTTGCCGCGCAGATCGCGGCGAGCGAAAAGGCGGGGGCGGACGCCGCTGCCGAGATGGAGGTGCTTACACGGGACAGCGCCGCGCTGGAGGAGGAACTGCGCGCCATCTCCGGCAGCGACGACACCTTCCTGGAAACGCGCACGCGCCTTGCGGACGAGCTTTCCGACTTGAAATTGAAGGCGCTGGCCGCTCAAAAGGATATCGAGAGCCACCGCGCGGCCATTGCCCAGCTGGAGAGCCGCACGGATGAGAGCGACGCGCGGGCAAGACAGCTTGCCGCAAACATCGAGACGCTGACGGCCCAGAACGCCGAGCGCGCCGCGCAGATCGAGACCATCCGCGCAGCCATTGCGGGCAGCCGGAACGAGATCGAAAAGCGGGAAGAGGCCAAGGCCGGAGCGGTGCGCCGCCGCATGGAAAAGGAAGGCGGCATCACCCAGCAGACGGCGCGGGTGCGCAAGATCACGGACGAGCGCGAGGCGCTGGGACGTGAGATCGCCCGCCTGACCGAGCAGAAGGAGCAGAAGGACGCCGAGTACGAGCAGACGGTGGCAAAGCTCTGGGAAGAATACGAGCTGACGCTCTCCGCCGCGCAGGAGCTGTGCGTGCCGTTTGAGAGCGGGGCCGAGCTGCGCCGCCAGGTGTCCGAGGTGCGCGGCAAAATCAAGGCTCTGGGCAATGTGAACGTGAGCGCCATCGAGGAATATGCCGAGGTAAGCCAGCGGTACGAGTTCCTGCGCGCCCAGGTGGGCGATGTGGAAACCAGCAAGGCCGAGCTGCAAAAGCTCATCGCGGGCCTTTCGGACGAGATGCGCGCCATGTTCAGCGAGAGCTTTGCGGCCATCAACCGCAACTTCGGCCGTATTTTTGCCGAGCTGTTCGGCGGCGGCACGGCGCGGCTGTATCTGGAGGACGAGGCCGATGTGCTGGGCAGCGGCATCAGCATCGAGGTGGCGCCTCCGGGCAAGATCATCCGCAACCTGTCGGCGCTGTCGGGCGGCGAACAGGCGCTGGTGGCCATCTCCATTTATTTCGCCATTTTCGGTGTGAATCCCGCGCCCTTCTGTGTGCTGGACGAGATCGAGGCCGCGCTGGACGACGTGAACGTCACGCGCTTTGCACAGTATCTGCGGCGCATTTCAAGCGAGACACAGTTCATCGTCATCACCCACCGCCGCGGCACCATGGAGGAGGCCGACGTGCTGTACGGTGTGACGATGCAGGAGGACGGCGTGTCCAAGGTGCTCAAGCTGGACCTGGAGCATGTGGACGCGAGCCTTGTTTCCTGACGGAGCGGGGCAATCCTTGCGTATATTTATGAACGGAGTGGATACGATTGGGCTTTTTTGAAAAACTGGGCGAGGGACTGCGCAAAACGCGGGATTCCATCTTCGGCTCCATCGCGGGCCTTGTGAATGCGGGCGAGATCACCGACGAGCTGTACGACGACCTGGAGGAGCAGCTCATCCTGGCGGATACGGGCGCGGATGTGGCCATGCGGCTGGTGGAGGAGCTGCGCCAGGAGGTGCGCCGCAAGCACCTCAAGACAGGCGCGGACGCGCTGGAGGCCCTCAAGGGCATCATCCGCGAGATGCTGCGCGCCGACGGGGAGATGCAGCTTTCCGGCAGGCCCGCGGTGGTGCTGGTCATCGGCGTCAACGGCGTGGGAAAAACGACCTCCATCGCAAAGCTGGCTCATCTGTACAAGCAGCAGGGCAAGCGCGTGATGCTGGCCGCAGGCGACACTTTCCGTGCCGCTGCCGCCGAGCAGCTGTGCGTTTGGGCCGAACGCGCGGACGTGCCTGTCGTGAAGCACAATGAAGGGGCGGACCCCGCCGCCGTTCTTTTCGACGCGGTGCAGAGCGCCGCCGCCCGGGGGTACGACATGGTCATCTGCGACACCGCGGGCCGCCTGCACAACAAAAAGAATCTGATGGACGAGCTTTCCAAAATCAGCCGTGTGGTGCACAAGGCATGCGGCACCGCCAGCGTGGAGACGCTGCTGGTTCTGGACGCCATCACGGGGCAGAACGCCATCAGCCAGGCCAGCCAGTTTATCGACGCGGCCGGGGCCACGGGCATCGTGCTTACGAAGCTGGACGGCACGGCCAAGGGCGGCGCGGTCATCAGCATCAAGGCGAAGCTGGGCCTGCCCGTGCGCTTTGTGGGCGTGGGCGAGGGCATGGACGACCTGATGGAATTCGACCCGGACGCCTTTGTGGACGCGCTGTTCCTGCGCGAGGAATGAGGGAGGACGGAGCATGGAATTCATTGCAGCGACCAACAATCCTGGAAAGATGGCCGAGATGCGCCGCATTCTGGAGCGCATGGGCCACACCGTCCGGAGCCAGCGCGAGGCCGGCGTGACGCTGGAGCCCGAGGAGAACGGCACAACGTTTGCCGAAAACGCGCGCATCAAGGCCCGGGCCATCTGCGAGGCTGCGGGCACAGCCACCATCGCGGACGATTCCGGCCTGTGCGTGGACGCGCTGGACGGCGCGCCGGGCGTGTATTCCGCGCGCTACTGCGGCCGCCACGGCGACGACGAGGCCAACAACGACAAACTGCTGGAGGAACTGGCGGGCGTGCCCGAGGGAAAACGGGCCGCGCGGTTCGTCAGCAGCATCTGCGTGTGCCTGCCCGGCGGGCGCTGCGCCGTGTTTGAGGGCGTGTGCCCGGGCCGCGTGGGCTTTGTGCGCAGAGGGACGAACGGCTTTGGGTACGACCCGCTGTTCATCCCGGACGAGGTGGGCGTGCCGGGCGGCGGGGGAACGGCGGAAAACACGCAGGGCCGCTCCTACGCCGAGCTTTCGGCCGCGGAAAAAGACGCCATCAGCCACCGGGGCCGCGCCATGGAGCGCATGGAAGCAGAGCTGGCGCGTTTCCTTGCGGATGGGAGCGTCATCGGCATGACGTGCGGGAACGCATGCATCACGGTGGCGGACAAGGCGGAGGGCTGACGCGCAAATGCCGGGCGCGCCGGGCTTTTCCAACACGCGCGCGGCAAGCCGTGAACCGTTCGCTGCAAATCTGATACAGAAAAGGGATAAAGTATATGTTGACAAGCAAACAGCGCGCGATCCTGCGCGCACAGGCCAACGGCCTCGACGTCGTGTTCCAGGTGGGCAAGGGCGAGATCGACGACGCTCTGGTGAAAAGCACGGCGGACTGCCTCGCCGCGCGGGAGCTCATCAAAATGAAGGTGCTGGAAAACAGCGCCTATTCTGCAAAGGAAGCCGCCGCCATCCTGGCCGAGAGAACGGGCAGCGACTGCGTGCAGGCCATCGGCTCCAAATTTGTGCTGTACAAGCAGAAGCAAAAGGAAAGCAAATATGCCGATCTGCTGAAATAAGATAGGGGCGAGCCATGGGACCGCAGAAGATCATTCTGTTCGGCGGCACGTTCGACCCGCCCCACAACGGCCATATGACGCTGCTGGCCGGGGCCATCGAAGCGGTGCGGCCGGACCTTGTGCTGGTGGAGCCGGCGGGTACGCCGCCCCATAAGCGCGCGGGCGGCACATCCGCCGCCCACCGTCTCGCCATGTGCGAGTGCTTCCGCCCGCTGTTTCCGGAGCTGGTGCTGGATACCACGGAGATCGCGCGCGGCGGCAAAAGCTATACCATTGATACCGTGCGGCAGATGAACGCGCGGTATCCCGGCGCACAGCTTTATTTTCCCATGGGCAGCGATATGCTGCTCTGGTTCCGCAACTGGGCGGCGTACAGGGAGCTGCTGCGCCGCGTCGTTCTTGTGGCGCACCTGCGCACGGGCGAGGACGCGGCTCCGGTGCGGGAATACGCGGCCGGGCTTGCGGCCGAGGGCGGCACGGTGCTGTTTGCCAAAGCGCCCGTGTTTCCCGTGTCCTCCACCGAGGTGCGCGCGCTGGCGGCAAAGGGCAGGCCGTTGGACGGCCTTGTGCCCGAAAGCGTGGCGGCGTACATTGCGCGGCACCATCTTTATACGCCCGCGGCCGGGGAGGCCTGACGCGCCCGGCTGCAGGACATTTGAAGCGCACGCTTCGGCCGGGCCGCTGCGGGCGCGAATCGAGGCGACCTGATTTTGATTTCCGTGGACGAGGCGAAACGCCTTGCAAAGAAAAATCTTTCCCCAAAGCGGTATGAGCACACCTGCAATGTGCGCAAGCTGGCCGTGAAGCTGGCGAAGGCCCACGGCGCGGACGAAAAGAAAGCAGCGCTGGCCGCGCTGCTGCACGATATCGCAAAGGAGCTGCCGCGGGACAGATTATTGCAGATATTTACAGAAAATGCTATAATAGCTGGTAATGCAGCCCAGCGCCCCGCCCCGGTGTGGCACGGCGCGGCCGCAGCGATCCTTGCACAGACGCAGTACGGCGTGGACGACGGGGAGATCCTCTCCGCCATCCGCTGCCATACCACCGGAAGGCCCGGCATGACGAAGCTGGATAAAATCATCTACCTTGCCGACATGGCAAGCTACGAGCGCACCTATCCCGAGGCGGAGCAGCTGCGGCGCCACGCGCTGGCGGACCTGGACCGCACCGCCATCGAGGGGCTCGGCCTTTCCATTGCATGGCTCAAGGCCGGGGGCAAGCCCGTGGACGAGGAATCCCTCCTTGCCTACGCGGATTTGCGCGCGCGGTATTACGGAGGTAGGACCAGTGAGCAGACCGCAGGAGAACCGTGAGATCGATATCACCCGCGCCCGCCCGAAAAAGGGAGCGGCCCCGGCGCCGCAGGGCGCGCAGCCGGTCCCTCATGGGGCGGGAGAACACGCGGGACAGCAGGACGCGCAAAAGCAGCACGGCACAGCGCGCGCATCGTCTGCGCGGCCCGGCGGCGCGAAAGCGCATGCCGGTGCGGGGGGACAAGCAGGAACCCGGCCTGCCGGATCGCGCGGCAAACGGACAGGCCGGCGCAGAGCCGGTATCGCGGCGCTCGCCGTACTGCTGGTGCTTGCGGCCCTGGCAGGCGGCGCGTACCTGTATGTGGACAGCCTGATCGACCGCAGTGACCTGGGCAGCTTTGACGATGTTTCGTCCCCCGTCAGCACCAGTGCGGAACCCAGCATTGTCCCGCCGGATTTCGCGGGCGTGCGCAACCTTCTGGTGCTGGGGCTGGATTACGAGGCGGAGGGCCCTGTTGCCCGTGACGAAAAGCATCCCAATACGGATATGATCTTATATGTCCGCCTGGACGGAAACGCCCATTCCATGACCATGCTGCAGATCCCCCGGGATGTGTTTGTGGGGGAGGCGGGCGGCGCCGCAGGCAAGATCAACGGCATCCTGGCCAAAAATGTGGACATTGGGGACGGAAACGGCCTGGGTGCGGTGAAAACGTACATCGAAACGAATTTCGGGCTGCCCATCGACGATTATGTCACCATCGATATGGATGCATTGACGGAAATGGTGGACGCTTTTGGCGGCGTGGAGGTCTATGTGCCGCAGAATATGCGGTATTACAACGAAAAGACGGGCGCTTTGGAGGGCGAGCTTCTGCAGGGCTGGCGCACGCTGCTGGGCGGCGACTGCGAATTTTTCCTGCGCTACCGGCAGGGCCTGCCCCGCTCGGACCTTGACCGTCTCGTGATGCAGCGGCAGTTCTATGCAGGCTTGTTCCGCCGCCTCAAAACGGCGTCTGTGGGCGACATCATTAAGCTGCTGCCCGTGGCGCAGAAGTATATCAAAACGGATATTTCCACGCTGGAGCTGATGAGCATTGCCATTGAGGTGAGCGGCATGGACAGCGCGGATATTTCCATCGGCAGGCTCCCGGTCTACGGGTCGGGCCAGCTCTATGCGGGCGAGCACAGCGTTGTGGTGACGGCCAAAGAGGAGACCGCCGCGCTTTTGAATGAATATTTCCGCCCGGCGGACGACCCCATTGCCGCCGCGGACATCGGCACGCCGGAATGGCCCACCACAGGCGGTGCGGCAGGCGCCGAGATGAGCACCATGGGCGACGTGGAAGCCGTGGGTGCAGAGGAGCCCCGGAAATGAGCGGTTTTTACGGCCGTGCTCCGGGCACGGGCTGCGGCGGAGCCGTGCGCCTGCAAGGGAAGGGCGGCTTTCGGGACGCCCCGGAAAGTGAAAGACACCGGAGGTACACGATTTGAACAGACAGCGAGGACCCCGTGATATTGATATTTCCCGCGCGCGCCCGGCAGGGCGGC
>OIZU01001596.1_pt1 | contig 11542 bp, 10 predicted proteins | sample 1588661 | NCBI WGS metagenome assembly OIZU01 (sample SAMN03283257) | human gut metagenome | biome: human-associated habitat; material: feces | host: Homo sapiens | place: USA | collected 2013 | reverse complement strand
GCCAAAACGGCGTGTACCGCAATATATAGTGTTTTATTTCTTTTTTAATTCTATTTCGTCCATATCTCGTTTTACTGCTGTGCAGCTGTCTGCTGGAGATAGGCATTCATAAACTGGTCTAAGTCACCATCCATGACCGACTGGATATTGCCGACTTCCACATTGGTACGGTGATCTTTAACCATATTATATGGGTGGAACACATAAGAACGAATCTGCGATCCCCAGGCAATCTGGCTATAATCGCCCACAACGTCATCCAGCTTTTCTTTCTGTTCCTGCTCCATGATCTCAACCAGCTTACCCTTGAGCATGTTCATCGCCACCTCTTTATTCTGATGCTGGGAGCGCTCGTTCTGGCACTGCACAACAACACCAGTCGGAATATGGGTAATTCGGATAGCCGATGAGGTTTTATTGACATGCTGGCCGCCTGCACCGCTTGCGCGGTAGGTATCCACACGGATATCATCCGGGTTGATTTCAATTTCCACACTGTCATCAACCTCTGGTGTAACATCCAGAGATGCGAAGGAAGTATGCCGGCGGCCTGAAGAGTCAAAGGGTGAGATGCGGACCAGACGGTGGACACCTCTCTCTGTTTTCAGATAGCCATAGGCGTTAATGCCTTCGATAAGTAAAGTGGCGCTTTTGATACCGGCAACATCCCCGGGCTGTAAATCAAGCGATTTAACCTTAAAGCCTTTACGCTCTGCCCAACGGGTATACATTCTGAGCAGCATTTCCGCCCAATCCTGGGATTCGGTACCACCGGCGCCTGGGTGCAGTGAGATAATGGCGTTATTGCTGTCATACTCACCGGACAGGAGGGTTTCCAGCTTGAATTTCTCAAGCTCTTTTCCAAAAGCCTCAATGGTATCTGGGAGCTCGTCCATTTCTTCTCCCTCATCGATCAGTTCAAACATGACGAGGATATCATCAAGATTATCCTTCAGCTTATCGTACTCACCTTTTTTCTGGCGCAGGATTTTCAGCTCCTTCAAAACCTTCTGGGCTTTTTGCTGATCGCTCCAAAACTCTGGTGATTCGGTCTGGGCGTTCAGTACTTCTATTCTTTCACTGACGGCTGGTAAGTCAAAGTGAATCCCTCAAATCCGTCAGTTCTTTTTCCTTTTCATTGACACTCTGTCTGCATTCATAGAGATCAATCACGACATCACATCCTTACTTTTATAAATTTGCGCCGCAGCACTTCTTATACTTTTTACCGCTGCCGCAGGGGCAGGGATCATTGCGGCCAACCTTCTTATTTCTGGCGGCTGCGGGCCGGCCTTCAATTTCACTTTCATTGGTTTTAACATCCTCCATATTGACGTTCCGCTGCTGCTGGGGCGCCTTCTGGATTTTAATATTATAAAGGTACTTGACCGTGTCTTCCTGGATTCTCAAAATCATATCCTCGAACATGGCAAAACCCTCTTTTGTGTATTCCTTAACAGGGTCATTCTGTCCGTAAGCACGCAGGCCAATCCCTTGTTTCAGCTGTTCCATATTGTCAATATGTTCCATCCAGGCAGCGTCAACGCTTCTCAAAAGAATCGCGCGCTCAAGCTCCTGCATATTAGCATCGCCCAGTGTTTTTTCTTTTTCTTCATAGTTATTCCGGCAGTACTGAAGAATCGCATTTTTGAGGACATCACGGCTTTCAGGCTCTTTGGGCAGGTTCAGTGTTGCCCCTTCAGCCACCAGTGTCTTTTCAAAGTAGTTGTTCAGACCTTCAAGATCCCAGTCATCGTAATAGTCTCCGCCATTGGTGTACATTTCCACATAGCTGTCAACCATATCTTCGGTCATTTTCCAGATCTGTTCATGCATATTCTGCCCGTCGATAACTTGCTGACGCTGCTCATAGATAATTTCTCTCTGGCGGTTCATGACATTATCATACTGAAGGACGTTTTTACGGATATCAAAGTTTCTTGCTTCCACGCGCTTCTGCGCACTTTCAATCCCCCTGGTCAGCATTTTATTTTCGATGGGTGTATCCTCATCGAGGCCAATGCTCTCAACCATGCTTTGAATTTTTTCCGAACCAAAAATACGCATCAGGTCATCTTCCAGGGAGACAAAAAACTGTGAGGAGCCCGGGTCACCCTGACGTCCGGAACGGCCTCGCAGCTGGTTGTCGATACGGCGGCTCTCATGGCGCTCTGTCCCAATAATATGAAGCCCGCCCAGCTCCTGGACACCTTCTCCGAGGACGATATCCGTACCACGGCCCGCCATATTGGTGGAAATGGTAACGGCATCCATCTGACCGGCATTTGAGACAATCTCCGCTTCACGTTCCAGATATTTTGCGTTCAGAACATTATGCTTAATACCTTCTCTCTTAAGGTATTTACTTAAAAGTTCTGACTTCTCAATGGAAATCGTCCCGATCAGAATCGGCTGTCCGGTGGCATGGCGCTGCTTAACCTCTTCGGCCACCGCCTTGAATTTCCCCTCTTCACTTTTGTAGACAAGGTCGTTCATATCATTACGAACCATCGGTTTATTGGTCGGGATCGTTACAACGTTCAAATTATAAATGGTGTTGAATTCTTCTTCCTCAGTCTTTGCTGTACCGGTCATACCGGAAAGCTTGTTGAACATCCGGAAATAGTTCTGGAAGGTAATGGTCGCCAGTGTTTTAGACTCACGATTGACCTTTACATGTTCCTTGGCTTCAATGGCCTGATGCAGACCATTGGAATAACGGCGGCCTGGCATCAAACGGCCTGTAAACTCATCAACAATAATGATTTCGCCGTCCTTGACGACATAGTCGCGGTCCTTAAACATCAGAGCATTGGCGTGCAGAGCCTGATTGATATTATGGGAAATTTCCATATTATCCACATCGGCCAGATTATCCAGTCCAAAATATTTTTCAGCCTTTTCCACACCCTTTTCCGTCAGCATAACGGATTTTGCCTTTTCATCCTTGGTATAGTCGCCCTTTTCTTCAATGGGTCGGTCATCATCCTTTTCGTCTCCATCCCAGGTGTCTTCCTTGAGGCGCTTGACAAACATATCCGCCTGTTCATACAGCTTGGTACTTTTGTCACCGCTGCCTGAAATAATCAATGGGGTTCTGGCTTCATCAATAAGGACGGAGTCCACTTCATCGATAATGGCGTAATTAAGCACACGCTGTACCTGCTGCGCTTTCTGGGAGGCCATATTGTCACGCAGATAATCAAAGCCAAATTCATTGTTGGTTCCGTAGGTGATGTCTGCATTGTAAGCCTCAATCTTTTCGTCGAAGCTCAGGCCGTGAACCACCAGACCAACTTTCAAGCCTAAAAACTCATGCACTTTTCCCATCCACTCGCTGTCACGTTTAGCCAGGTAATCATTGACGGTTACGATATAAACGCCCTTTCCCTCAAGGGCGTTCAAATAGGCCGGCAGAGTAGACACAAGCGTTTTCCCTTCACCGGTTTTCATTTCCGCGATATTCCCCTCATGAAGGACCATGCCGCCAAGCAGCTGGACCGGGAAATGCTTCATTCCAATTGAACGGTAGGCCGCTTCAAGGACAGTGGCAAAGGCCTCAACCAGAATGTCGTCTAAGGTCTCGCCATTTGCCAGACGCTCCTTTAACAATGCGGTCTGATTCTTCAATTCTTCATCTGACATGGCGCTGTATTGATCTTCCAATGCCAGGATTTTATCTACTTTTTTTTGCAGTCTTTTGATCTCTTTTTTATTGACATCAAATATTCCATCTAAAAACCCCAAAGTATTCACTCCTTACAGTTATATAAAAATTATTTAATTCGATATTAAGCACACTTACAGAACAGTATAACATATTTTGTCCATTATACCAAAAAAACTTAAAAGGGATTGAAGTTTTTTAACTTCAATCCCCACATCTTAATTATTTTTAATCTTTTTTCTTACGCCAGAACACGACATCCTTGCCGTCAACATTCAGCTTAACACGTTCGTATCCGGCTCTTTCGCGTTCTTCATCCGGATCTGCCGAACTCGCTTTCACGTCAGCACTGCTATTTGGGACGGATGGCTGCTGCGAAACGGTTACTGTGTTAACAGGTGCTGCCGGTTCTTCAATCGGCGGTGTAATGACCGGTTCCGCCGGCTTTTGAACAGCCGCAGCAGCCTGTTGGGCTGCAATGGTCTGGGCCTGAAGCTCTTCCGGTGTAATCTGACGGTGGACGGGCTGGGCTTCTGTTACTGCCTGAGCCTTAGCGACAGCCGCAGCGCGGGCCACAGCCTTTTCTGCTGCAACCTTTTCGCGTTCTGCTTTAAAGGGCTCCTTAACATCGACATATCTGGTACGGCGGCGTTTGCGGGCACGGATACGTTCCTGTTCCTGATTAACCTGCTGCCAGATACTGAGCATATCATCTTCTGTGCGTTCTTCTTTTTCTGTATTAATCATAGTTGCTCCATATTCCGGATTACTGACAATTTTATCATCCTCAACAACAAACGGCGTCTTTTCCTCAACAACCACTGGCTGCGGCTGGGGAACCGGCTCGATATTGATCACTGGCTCCTGAATAACAACACGCTGTTCCGGGACTTTTTCCTCCGGTTTTTCTTCAGTTTTAATTTCTTCCTGTTCCTTTTCAAAGGCTAGCTTGCCCTTTTCCTTTTCAGCATAGAATGATTGGGTAAAGAAACCGGAAACCGGTCCTGTATCTTCATCTGAAAAATCTTCTTTTACTTCTGAAGGCTCGTAGGTTCCGATATCCTTGATCGCCGTAAATACCTTTGTATCCTGACTCGGATCATATTCATCCAGAATTGACTTACCCATGCTGCTGTCACCACCATTATTCTGAATTTCAGCAATGGCTTCTGGTGTAAGCTTCGGAATAACATCGGTCATACTCTCAAAAGAGCCTTCAAGGTTTTCAATTGGGTCTTCCTCAAACTCTTCTTCCGGGTAGTAATCGTCGTTTTCATCATCGTAATCATCAAAGAAGTCGTCCTCTTCATCCTCATCCGGTGGCAGAATATAGTCTTCCTCGCCAATCGGTTCGTCTTTGTTAAAGACAGAATCTGCAGGAACACGGTTCATCGCGTACTGAACCCAGCCGATAAGGCCTATAAAAACAACGGCACTGCCAATACTGAAACCGCCGATACTGCCGATATACTGCATAAATCCGCCGACAAACGGAATGGGAACATTAACTCCCAGCACCCAGAGTCCGCTCTGCTGCATAACCGCATATACGGCATTTGTTCCTTCGTTAATACTTGTGGCAAAAGCCGAGGTCGCCGGAAGCGATTCAACAATTTTTGATGCCACAGGCATCTTGCCGCCGTTGATAAAAGTGACAATAAAATTTGCTGTAATACCCACCGCCATCATAATGGTCCAGAAATCATCCAGATTAAAGACCAGCATAACTAAAATCAAAATGTAGCTGATAAAATTGACCACTGGTAAAAATGCATCAACCGCTTCGATACCGCCAGTATAATAATACAGATGGAGTCCAAACTGCAAAATAATTCCGATAATTCCCAAAGGCAGCAAGGAGATTTTCTTCGCTTTGAAGCCTTTAAAGCTCCCGCCTCTGATAAAGCCAATGATTAGTCCTAGTATAATTGCTATTAGTACAAACATAACTTCCCTACCCTCTGTATTTATTCTGAAAAGTAAACACGTATTCTAATGACATTATATTACATCTATTTTAAATCAAAAGATTTATTATGTCAAACAAAAACACCCGTTAAATACTACTTCTTAACGGGTGTTAGGGGTTATTTTACTAGAAAATCGGCTCGATCAGGCCGTAGTTTCCGTCTTTTCTCATGTAAACAACGTTAACATCCTCGGTTTCCGCATTTAAAAATACAAAGAAATCATGTCCTAAAAGCTCCATCTGCATGGTTGCTTCGTCGACTGACATTGGTTTGACAGCAAATTTCTTTGTGCGCACGACCTTTGGCGGATGTTCTTCGTAATCTTCCATTGGTTCAAGACCGTCCAGGTTATATTTCAAGGCTTCTTCAGCGTAACGTTTTTGCAGTTTTGTTTTATGTTTTCTTAACTGGCCTTCCAGCTTGTCAACAACAGCTTCAATGGAGCCGGCCATGTCTTCACTTTTTTCTTCAGCTCGTAAAATTGTTTTACCCATCGGTATGGTTATTTCCAGCATCTGGAAGTTTTTTTCCTTGCTGAACGTGGCATACACTTCTGTCTCCTGCCCAAAGTAGCGGTCAAATTTTTCGAACTTTTTCCTGAGTGCTTCTTTTAAACCTTCTGATACATGCATGTTTTTTCCGTAAATTGTGAATTTCATAATGATAACTCCTTTCAAAAGGTCACTGTACCAGCACATTAAAACGATTAACAAAAATCGTCATCCTGTACTGGTGATGGCAATATTATACCATAACTCACACGAAAATGCACATACAAATTGTTACAATAATGTAACAAGGAGGCCAAAGGCCTCCTTATGTCCCGCTTGACCTGGTTTTTTCCCCCACACTCGCCAGCTGGGAGTTTAGCTCAAGGTTTATATCACAACTCCTCCTCTCGGCTTTACGCCGGCTGGTCTTACATCTAGGCCGCACTATGATCAGCTTTCCGCTTTTAGAAAGCCTTACGTGGATCGCTTCGCCTGCGACTGGCATCGACTTTCAACCACAAACACAGGACCACTTTATTATAAAGAAACCTTTAAGGACTGTCAAGCGTCCAAAAAATAAAGAAACAGGTACGTTTAAGCTGCACCTGTTTTAATAACCTATTTAAATTTTCACTTTAATTCTTCAACGTCATCGATGGACAGACCTGTGATCTTCGCTATCTCTGCAACCGGATAATCACGATCAATCATGGTGCTCGCAATTTTCAAGCGAACATCTGCTTCGCTATCATTTCCCATACCAGGCATGGTGTGGTCAACTACAGTTCGATACAACATCTGATTATCTCCTTTCAGCTTTCGCTCGTATTTCGTCTGCTTTTCCACAGCGATTAGATTTGCAATTCCTATTTACGAAACACATTATATCCATCACCGATTTTTTTTCAAGTGTTTAACGCTTTCAAAAATAGAATTCTTAAGTTTTCTCCACCACTATTGCCTTGTTTCATAAAAAAACCTCCATCAAATGGAATGGAGGTTTTTTGTTACTCAACTATTTTATTGTCAGACATTTCCTTCAAGAATGTTGATCATAATGGCGTTTTCCACCCGGCGGCGTTCAATCTCACAGGCGACATCGTAGGGTTCCATCACAGTATGGTTGAAGTTATAGGCGTTTGCGTGACAGCCTCCGCCGCAGAAATATTTACACCAGCAACTCTGGCATTTTTCTTTTTGCAGGAGATTTGCCTTACCGAATTCGTCCTTGATTTCGGGGTGCTGAATGCCTTCATCCACTGTTCCCATCTTAAATTGCTCATTGCCGACAAACTGGTGGCAGGGATAGATATCCCCTTCAGGTGTCACCGCGACGTAGTCACGGCCGGCTCCGCAGCCCGACAGGCGTTTATAGACACATGGACCATTGCTCAAGTCAATATTAAAATGGAAAAAATTATAATCCAGGCCTTTTTCATGGCGGTTGAGATAATCCAGAGCCAGTTTATCATATTCTGCCAGAATCTGGTCGACGTCTTCTCTCAAAATTGCGTAATCGTGCTCTTCCTCTGCAACGACAGGCTCCACAGAAATGCTTTTAAAGCCTTCCTCCGCCAGGAAATTCACATCCTCGCCGAAGTCCAGATTATGCTTGGTATAGGTGCCGCGGACATAGTAGTCCTTTTTACCCTCGCGCATGGCCGCCATCTTCTTGATTTTGTCAATGATGATGTCGAAGGAGCCCTTGTCATTGACTGTTCTTCGCATATTGTCATTCACGCATTTTCTTCCATCAAGGCTCAAAACCACATTGTCCATATTTTCGTCGATATAAGCCATATTTTCATCGTCCAAAAGCACACCGTTGGTGGTGATTGTAAATTTAAATTTCTTGTGATAACTTTCTTCCTTACTTCTGGCATAGTCCACCAGCTCTTTAACCACATCAAAATTCATGAGCGGCTCACCGCCAAAGAAATCAACTTCCAGGTTCTGGCGGTCTTTTGACTGTTCAATGATGAAGTCAATGGCTTTCTTTCCGACTTCCAGAGGCATCAGCAGCTTTTCGCCGTTAAAATCCCCCTGGGAAGCAAAGCAGTAGTTGCATTTCAGATTGCAGTCATGGGCGACATGGAGGCAGAGGGCTTTGACCAGATCGTGATTTTTGTAGACATCCGGGTCATAGTCGTTTTTCGTAAAAATCATTTTCTGTTCTTCAAGCATTTCAAGCTCCAGAATAACCTCCAGAAGCTCCTCCTCCGGATACTTACGCTTCAGCTTTTCAACGATCTGGTCCCGGCACATTTCTTTATAATCGTCCAGAACTTCATAGGTCATCTCGTCCACTGTCAGCACGGTGCCGCTGTTGACATCCAAAACGATGTAGAGACCATTTAAATAAAACTTATGTATCATGATTATCTTCTTTCTTAACTTTCTTTTCCAAAATTTTATGCAAAGAAAAAGCAGTAAACACTGTTACTGCTTTTTCGCAAACTCATAATTATTTAGATTGTTTACACTGCTGGTTTCCCACTGTGCAGGAAGTTTTGCAGGCAGACTGGCAGGAAGTCTGGCATTCACCGCAGCCTTTGTTTTTAACATCAGCTAAAGTACCTTTTTTAACGATTGTGATGTGTTTCATCTCATTCACGCTCCTTTATGCAGTTTTATTTTTTGTCTTCATCGACTTCTTCGCCAACTTCAACATTTTCATCGGTCACATCTTCAAATTCAGCGTCCTCTACAGGGCTGTCATTGTAATCCTGAGTTTCCTGTACTTCTTCAATGGTTTCAGGTTCTGAAACAGATTCGGTTGTTTCTTCCTCGGTATCATCTTCCGTCTCTTCACGTTTGATTACCTTTGAAACAGCACTTTTAACGATCATTGCCTTATGGAAATCCGGAAGCATTTCGAGGACGATATTTTCATCATCGATTGCGTAAATTATCCCATAAAAACCACCAATTGTCAAAATTTCATCCCCTGGCTTCATGTTGTCCCGCATTGCCTGTATTTCTTTTTTCTGCTTATTCTGTGGACGCATAATAAAGAAATAAAAGAAAACAACGAGCAGGATCAGCGGAAGAAAAGTCACTAAACCATTCTGCATTCTAAATTCTCCTTAATGTTATATTCCGTATTTTTGAAAAAAACTTTCCTTGAACGCTAAAAGGTTGTCTTCCATAATAGCATTCCGTACTTTTTCCATAAGCTTAAGTGTAAAGTATAAATTGTGATATGTCAATAACCTTGCGCCCAAAATTTCATTGCATTTTACCAAATGGCGTAAGTAAGCCCTTGTATAATTTCGACAAACGAAACAATCACATTCCGGGTCTAATGGCGTAAAATCTTCCTTGTAGGTCGCGTTGCGCACGACCACTTTTCCCTGACTGGTCATGGCCGTTCCGTTTCTTGCGATACGGGTCTGGAGCACACAGTCAAACATATCGACACCGCGGATTACACCTTCCAAAAGTGCATCCACTGAGCCGACTCCCATAAGGTAACGCGGCTTGTCTTTTGGTAAAAGCGGAACTGTCGCATCAAGAATCCGGTACATGGTATCTTTGGACTCCCCAACGCTCAAACCGCCGATGGAATAGCCCGGAAAATCAATTTCAGTCAGCCCTCTCACGCTTTCTGCCCTGAGGTCCTCATACATACCGCCCTGCACGATACCAAAAAGCGCCTGATCATCCGGACGCCTGTGGGCATCCTTACAGCGCTTTGCCCAGCGGGTGGTCATTTCCATGGATTTTTTGGTGTACTCATAATCCGCATCTGCCGGGGCACACTCATCAAAGCACATAATGATATCCGCACCGATCGTGTTCTGCATATCAATGGATTTTTCCGGAGACATAAAGTGCCGGGAACCGTCTAAATGTGAACAAAACTCCACACCTTCTTCTGTAATTTTTCTTAAATCATTTAAGGAAAAAACCTGGAATCCGCCGCTGTCTGTGAGGATCGGGCGGTCCCAGTGCATAAATTTATGCAGCCCCCCTGCCTTCTCCATAATTTCTTGTCCAGGTCGCAGGTAAAGGTGATAGGTATTGCCAAGAATGATATTGGCATCCATCTCCTCCAGATCCTCACTGGTCATAGATTTAACCGTCGCCTGTGTTCCAACCGGCATAAAAATCGGTGTATTGATGACACCGTGGCTGGTATGGATTTTACCAAGCCGGGCCCCGGTGTGTTTATCTTCTTTGATTAATTCGTATCTGAACATTCAGTTTTTCTCCTAATAAATAAACATGGCGTCACCAAAGCTGAAAAAACGGTAACGCGCGTCAATAGCGTGCTGATAGGCCTTCAAGACCGCTTCACGGTTGTAAAAAGAGGATACCAGCATCAGCAGTGTGGATTCCGGCAGATGAAAATTCGTAATCAACGCATCAATCACCTGCCACTTGTAACCTGGATAGATAAAAATATCCGTTGATCCCTCGCACGCCTGAACCTTGCCGCCAAAGCGGGCTGCGGCGCTCTCCAGCGTTCTGACAGACGTCGTGCCGACAGCAATGACTCGACCGCCCTTTTTTCGGGTTTCCTCGATGAGTTTTTCCGTTTCTTTGGGCACCTGGTAGGTTTCCTCATGCATATGGTGATCCAGTATATTATCACATTTTACAGGACGAAAGGTCCCGATCCCCACATGCAGTGTAACCTCAGCAGTCCTGATGCCTTTTCTGCGGAGCGCATCCAGCAGCTCCTCTGTAAAATGCAGACCAGCAGTTGGTGCGGCGGCGGAACCTGTGTACTTGGCGTAAACTGTCTGATAGCGGTCCTGATCCTCTAAAACCTCATGGATATACGGCGGAAGAGGCATGGTTCCCAGTTCCCCGATAATCTCCTCAAAGATGCCATCATATTCAAATTCAATGATTCTGAGGCCGCTCTCTATCTTATCTTTAATCTCACCCTTAAGCTTGTCCCCAAAGACCAGGCGCGTGCCGGGCATTGCCTTCTTCCCTGGCTTTACCATGGTTTCCCATGTTTTATCATCCAGCCGTTTAAGAAGCAGCAGCTCAACCTTGCCTCCGGTTTCTTCTTTTTTACCGAAAATCCGCGCTGGCAGCACTTTTGTATTATTCATAACCAGCAAGTCATCCTCATTTAAATAATCGATAATATCGTGAAAATAACGGTCCTGAATACTTCCCTCCATACGGTTGAGCACCATCAGTCTCGACGCGTCCCTTTTCTTTTCCGGCGTCTGAGCAATAAGCTCTTCAGGAAGGTCATAATAAAAATCCTTTGTCGTTAGTGTTTCCAAATTGATTCCTCTATTCTAAATCCAATTTCACCTGTTCCTGCAGCACTGCCGGCTCAAGTCCCAGATGCCTGTAGCCGCCTGAGGTGATCACGCGTCCCCTTGGGGTTCTGGCCAGATAACCGAGCTGAATCAGATAAGGTTCGTAAACCTCTTCGATGGTATTGC
>OIZU01001587.1_pt1 | contig 11600 bp, 8 predicted proteins | sample 1588661 | NCBI WGS metagenome assembly OIZU01 (sample SAMN03283257) | human gut metagenome | biome: human-associated habitat; material: feces | host: Homo sapiens | place: USA | collected 2013 | reverse complement strand
GAATGCGCTACGGACAGTGGAAGATCGCCAGCATGTACTTAAGCCACAAAGACTTCCGTCAGGGACCATACGGCCCGGGAAATGAGCCGGAAGTAGAGGTAAATGAGAAGACTGTAAAAGTGACTTACACGTATCTCATGCCGACCACACCACTCAGCGAATGCAGACTTTCCTATGAAGTATCCGGTGATGGAAGAGTAAAGACAACCCTCAGTTATGACCCAGTCAAAGAACTTGGTGACATGCCGGAATTTGGTGTGATCTTCAAATTCAATGCAGATTATGACCGTGTGGAATGGTACGGACTTGGAGAGGCAGAGACCTATTCTGACCGTAAAAAAGGAGCAAAACTTGGCATCTATGCAAACAAAGTCGCAGACAATATTGCAAGATATATGGTTCCGCAGGAATGTGGTGCAAAAGAAGAAGTGCGCTGGGCAAAAGTAACTGACCGCAAGGGAAGAGGAATGCTCTTTGAGATGGATGAGAACAATGGTCCAATGATGTTCTCAGCACTTCCATACACTCCGCATGAGATGGAAAATGCAATGCATCCATACGAACTTCCGGAGGTTCATTACACTGTTGTACGTGTTGCAAAAGACCAGATGGGAATCGGTGGAGATGACAGCTGGGGAGCACGCACACACGAAGAATATTTACTGGAAACCGATAAAAAGATGGAATTTTCCTTTGTATTTAAAGGACTTTAAGAGGAGACAACATGGCGAAACAGATGAAATACGGACGTTACCTTCATGGTGGAGATTATAACCCGGAGCAGTGGCTTGACCGCCCGGATATCCTTCAGAAAGACATCGAATATTTCAAAAAAGCACATATCAACACTGTATCGGTAGGGATTTTTTCCTGGGCTGTTCTTGAACCGGAAGAAGGAAAATATAACTTCGACTGGCTGGAAGAGATTATCAATAATCTTTACAAAGAAGGCATCTATACCATCCTTGCAACTCCGTCAGGAGCAAGACCAAAATGGATGGCAGACAAATACGAAGAAGTCCTTCGTATGGACCCGGACAGAACAAGAAGATTTTTCGGAGGCAGACATAATCACTGCTTTACCTCTCCGGTATACAGAGAAAAAGTCCATGCGATCGATAAGAAATTAGCCGAAAGATTCGGCAAACATCCGGCAGTTATGCTGTGGCACATCTCCAACGAGTTCGGTGGAGAATGCCATTGCCCGCTGTGCCAGGCGAAGTTCAGAGAATGGCTGAAAGAAAAATATGGCACGATCGAAAACCTCAACAAGAGCTGGTGCACAACATTCTGGAGCCACATTTACAACAGCTTTGATCAGATCGAAAGCCCATCCACGAAGGGTGAAAATGAACTTCATGCACTGAAACTTGACTGGAAGCGTTTTGTCACAGATCAGACGATCGACTTTATCAAAAATGAGGTTGATGCGATTCGTGAAGGAGGTTCTGAACTGCCTGTGACCGCCAATCTGATGTATGATTTTGACGGTCTGGATTACAAAAAATTCAAAGATGTTCTTGATATTGTATCCTGGGACAACTATCCGGGATGGCACAAAAAAGAGGAATATGTCACAGCTGTTGATGTGGCAATGCAGCACGACCTGATGCGAAGCATCAAGAAATCACCGTTTCTTCTTATGGAATCCTGTCCGTCTGCAACCAACTGGAAACCAATCAATAAACTTAAGAAACCGGGAATGCTTCTGGCAGGATCTCTGCAGGCGGTTGCTCACGGTTCTGACAGTGTTCTGTATTTCCAGCTTCGCCAGAGCCAGGGTGCTTCTGAAAAGTTCCATGGTGCTGTGATAGACCATTATGGGGGAGACGATACTCGTGTATTTAAGGAAGTAACAGAGGTTGGAGAAGCACTGGAACAGATTCAGGAGACTGTTGGAACCAGTATGAGGTCACAGGCGGCTGTCCTTTATGACCGTGAAAACGACTGGGCGATCGCGGATGTACAGGGACCGAGAAACGAAGATATGCACTATCGTGAAAATGTGCAGAAGAACTACCGTGCACTGAGAGAACAGGGACTGAATGTCGACATTATTGCAATGGAACATGACCTTGCAGACTACAAAGTTCTGGCAGCTCCGATGGCATATATGTTCAAAGACGGATACGAAGAAAAACTCCGCACCTATGTAGAAAATGGAGGAACTCTGGTACTTTCCTACTGGTCCGGACTGGTAGACGGTACAGACAAATGCTTCCTTGACGGAACTCCATACGGACTGATGGACGTAACAGGAATCCGCAGTGCAGAGATCGACGCTCTTTATGACTGGGAAGAAAACCATGCGATCCCACAGGCTGGAAGCCATCTCGGAATCAGCAATGTATATTCCTGCAAGAACCTCTGCGAACTGGTTGAAGTTTCCGATGCGGAAGTGCTGTTGCGCTACGGCGAAGACTTCTATCAGGGATATCCGGTGCTGACACACAAGGCATTCGGCAAAGGTTACGTATACTATGTATGCGCGGATATGGAACTTGGATTCTATCAGGACTTCTACGGCAGAGTAGCTGCAGAAACAGGTCTGAAATCCCCGATCGAATTCATTCCGGAAGGCGTTGCCGTGACCGTAAGAGAAAGCGAAGACACCGAATACCTCTTCATCCAGAACTATGCGCGCAAGCCACAGGCTGTTCCAGTTCCGGCAGAGTATGAACTGCTCTATGGAACCGAAAGCGAAGTCATGGCACCGCTGCAGACAAGGATTTTGAAGAAACACAAATAAAAAATAAGACAGAAAAAAAGTTCCCGGCACTTTGTCAGGAACTTTTTTCTTGTTATTTTAAATTCAATTCTTTAAGCAAATCTTCCTGAGAAACAGATGGCTGATAATCAGGATCGCCATTTTTATAGGCGTTCATAATTGCCTGTTCGTCGGGATCAGGCACAACCTGTTCGATATTATCAAGAGCAAAAGTGGAGAGAATCAGATCCCAGACTTTTTGCGCATCCTCTTCGCTCATAACAGTAACAGCTCCGAAAATTCGTTCTTTTATACTGGACATAGTATCACACTCCTTTATAAATCTGACCACGGTTTCCGATATCGATGATATCTATTATGATACCATTAACATTAAATAAAACTCTGAAATTTCCTACACGAAGACGATATCCGTCGGTACCCTGTAATTTCTTTATATCACCCTCCAACGGAAGTCTGGAAATGGCTGCTATCAATCTTTTCTGCGAAGGAATATCCTGGCGTTTTAAAAATTTGATTGCCTTTTTGGAATATGAAATTTGAAACAATAGAAAACCTCCCTACATAAATTATAGTCGAATCATATTCAATTTTTTATCTTATGTAGGTGTAGTTTGATTATAAAAAAAACATGAGAATACGTCAATATATATGAAATCTAATTTGGGGTAGTATTTTGTCGAAAAGTTTCTTATGCAGGCATCGCCTCCAGATGTCTAAAAAGTAGCGTATTTTTTTATGAATTCTGATAGTATTTTTATTTCCCATAGCTTTGCATAATGGAGAAAAAGAATGATATATAAAGGAGTATGGACATATGAAATTCGGAAATGGATGCTGGCTGCAGAAGGAAGGAATTGAATGTTTTGCGCCGCAGGAAGCTTATTTTGTAAACAAAAATGACCATGAAGTTGTGATCTGTGTGCAGACAAGCCACTATCTGGGAGTGGAAGATCACAGCCCGAAATTTGACCTGAACATGGACGAAAATCGTGCGATGGATGTAGAAGAAACAGAAGATGAGATCCTTGTAAGATCAGGAAATCTTTCCCTTCGCATCAACAAGAAAAACTGGAGCATGTCTTACGAAAGAGACGGTAAAGTCCTGACTGCAAGCAGTGGAAGAGACCTTGCCTATATGCGTACCCAGTGGACTGGTTTTGCATACGATATGGACCCGGAAGGCAAAGCTTACATGCGTCAGCAGCTTGGCATTGATGTAAATGAACATGTCTACGGACTTGGTGAGCGTTTCGGAGCACTGGTAAGAAACGGACAGTCTGTTGATATCTGGAATGAAGACGGCGGTACAAGCACTGACCAGTCCTACAAAAAAAGTTGGAAAATATCGGTTTTAAAATAAGTAAATTGTGCAAAAGGCAAAAGAAACGACATAAAAAAGTTCCTTGTTGAGAAATAGCGAAAGAAAAAGATGCAGGCAGACAGCTGAGATGTTATGATGGAGACAGAGAGTGCCATGAATAGGGTGAATCGTAACAGGCAGAAAATACTGCCGGAGAGGAACGTGACTATGAAATTTTTTCACTTATCAGATTTACATATCGGATTGAAATTAATGAACCGTGATCTGCGGGAAGATCAGGAATATATTTTGAGTAAGATCGTCGAGGCAGCAGGTCGGGAAGAGCCGGATGCGGTTGTGATTGCGGGAGACATTTATGATAAAGCCGTTCCGTCTGCCGAAGCAGTCGAAGTTTTTGACCGGTTTCTTGAAGAACTGACGGAGACTGTTCCGAATGCGGTGATCATGATGATCAGCGGAAATCACGACAGTGCGCCGAGGGTCAACTGTTTTCGAAATGTTTTGTCCAGACAGAAGGTATATATGATCGGTCAGCCACCGAGAACAGAGGCAGAATATATAGAAAAAGTCGTTCTGCATGATGCATATGGAAATGTGAATTTTTATCTGCTTCCGTTTGTAAAACCATCTATGGTCAAACAGGTCGTGGGGGTGGACGAGAATGGAAATAATCTTTCTTATAATGAAACCCTGCACAGACTGATCGGGCGTGAGGAAATTGATGAGAATGACAGAAATGTACTCGTCAGCCACCAGTTTTATCTTCCTGTCGGCAAGAAAGCAGATGAGATCGAGCGAATGGAATCAGAGATCTGCACGGTAGGAAATATCGATGAAATTTCCGCAGATGTGTTGGAGATTTTTGATTATGCGGCGCTTGGACATATCCACAAACCAATGAAAGCTGGCAGCGAAAACTGGCGTTATTGCGGAACACCTCTCGCCTGCTCTGTGAGTGAAGAACAGCAGCAGAAAGGGATCATAATGGTAGAAATGGGCGCAAAAGGCGAAGTCAAAACAACAGTCTTACCACTTGAACCACTGCGTCAGGTGAAGGTTGTAAAGGGAACACTGGAAGAGGTCCTGGAAGAATCCTGTGCAGATTATGTAACAGTCATTCTGACAGATAAAGCAGATCTTGACGTGATCGATATGCAGGAGCGCATCCGGCTGGCATTTCCGAATCTGCTGGAGATCCGAAGGGAAAATCTGAGAAAAGCTGATTATACCAGAACGTTACAGACGGAAGAACTGCTTGACCCTTATGAGTTATGCTGCTCTTTTCTAAAAGATCTGGATGAGGAAGAGAAGACGATTCTGCAGGATGTACTTCACACGGTTCAGGGGGTGAAATAGATGAAACCTTTACGCTTAAAAATGCAGGCATTTGGCTCTTATGGTAAGGAAACAGTGATCGATTTTGAGAAAGTAAACCAGAATCTTTTTCTTATTACAGGAGATACTGGAGCGGGGAAAACGACTATTTTTGATGCGATCGTATTTGCTTTATATGGGGAGGCAAGTTCTTCGACAAATAAGAAAGACGGCGTTGTTCTGCAGAGTCAGTATGTGGATTTTGCGCAGGAACCGTTTGTGGAACTTGTCTTTGCAGAGGGACAGGGCGAAACTAGGGAAGTGTATACCGTGCGCCGCGTTCCGAGACATCTCAAGATGATCACCAGAGGTGCGGCGAAGGGGAAGCAGAGAGAAGTTACGGGATCTGTAAGTCTCATTATGCCGGATGGGACTGAATATCCGCCCAAAGAAACTGACCGGAAATTACAGGAGATCACAGGACTTACGAAGGGGCAGTTCATGCAGGTTGCGATGATCGCACAGGGTGAATTTGTGGAGCTTCTGCGGGCAAGATCCGATGACAAAAAAGTGATCTTCCGGAAACTTTTTAATACAGAAATGTACCAGGAGATCGTGGCAGAACTGGGTAATCGGAAGCGTGCAAAAGAGAAAGAGATCGCTGTTTTGAAAACACAGTGTCAGAGCGAAGTGAGCAGGATCCGCATACCTGAAATATACGGATCAGAGATACTCAAACAGTTGAAAAAACAACTTGAAGAAGGTGAGATGACACGTCTCACAGATTTCCTGAAAGAGCTGGAAATACTATGTGACTGGCTGGGAAAACATACCCGCGAGGTGGAAAAAGAATACCAGGAAGCGGCTAAAAAAAGAGATGAAAAAAGAGAGGCATATACAAGAGCAGAAGAACTTCTGAAGTGGTTTGTACAGCTCGAAGATGCGGAACAGAAACTGCAGCAATATGCATCTGATGAAGGCAGAATAAAGGAGATGCAGGGGCTGCTCGGACGTATCAGAGATACCTGGGAGATCAGGGAAAACTATATGCTTCTGAGTGATGCCCAGAAACATCTGAGAGATCTGGAAGAAGCACTGCTGAGTCAGGAAAAACGCCTGCCAATGCTGAAAAACGCGCGGGAAGCAGCCGAAAGTGCTGAAGAACAGGCGAAGCAGACATACGATCAGGAACTGCAGAATTACAGCAGAATATCTGAGAAAGTACAGAAGTCATTAGAGGTTTTGGCGCAGATAAAAAACCTTTCTATACAGACAGAAACAGACAGAAAAAGTTACAACGAAGCGACCAGAAAAACGCAGAAAACACAGCAGCAGCAGGAAACTCTGGAGCAGAAAGCTGAACAGTGGAAAATACAGAGTGAAGAGCTGGCAGAAGTGGATAAAAAACTGGCAGTTGCGGAGGGGAAAAAGGAAGAAGCAGATGCTGTTTCGCAGGAAATTTCTGACGTTCGAACACTTGGAAATCAGGCAGAGCAGTGCCACAAAAAAGCGATCAAAGCAAGAGAAGATTATGTCAGAATAACAGAAGATTATAATGCGGCAAATACAAAATATGAGAGTATAAGACAGCGTTTTTTGAACGCACAGGCAGGTTTTCTTGCGGAAGAACTGGAACCGGGAAAACCATGTCCCGTATGTGGCTCGACAGAACATCCGAATCCACATAAAAGAGCTGTGGAATATGTGGATATCTCCGAAGAAAAACTCCAGAATATGCAGATAAATGTGGATAAACTTCGCAAAAAGCAGGAGAAATCGGCAGGAGATGTCGCGGCGGCAAGAGCAGAATATGAGACACGAAAAACGACCTACATTGGCAGTGTACGAAAACTTCAGGAACGTCTGGGAAAAAGTATTTCTTCTATAACAGAGCAGTCGAGTGTGACAGAAATGGACCATGTGCTGGAGAACTGGAAGCAGCAGCTGGAAGAAGAACTGAACAAGTTAAAGAAAGACGCGAAACTTCTGGCGAAACTCCGTGAGGCACTTCAGAATATAGAAGAACAGAGACGAAAACTTCGGGAAACGTATACTCAATGTATGACAGAAGAAAAAGAAGCGGCAGAAAAACTGGCAGGCAGTGAGGCTACATTGAAAAATCTGAAAGATTCTGCAGAATTTCAGACAGAAGAAGCGGCAAAGGCTGCTTTGCATCAGGCAGTGAGCAGCAAACAGCGTGCGGAGGAAACATATCAGAAGGCTTCGGCAGAAGCAAAAGAAGCTGTGAATTCGCAAAAGCAGGCAGAGACACTGATCGGCCGTTATCAACAGGAAATTCCGACACAGAAACAGTGCGTGGAAGAACGAAAAACTTCTTATATAGAAATAATGAGCACGAAGCAGATGACGGAAAAAGAATGGAAAGAACTTGCAGAGGCTTACAGCCGTGAGGCGGCAGAAGAATTTCAGAAAACAGTTAATACTTATTATGAAAAGAAAGCGGCACAGCAGGCAAGGAGGGATTCTGCAAAGAATGCAGTTGGGAAGGTCAGACGGCCAGTCCTGGAAGAAATTCAGAAGGAAAGAGATCTGGCCGAGACAGAATATCTGGAAGCAGAAAAGATTTATAATCAACTGCGTATGGACAGCAAAGACGATGGAGAGATTTTGGCTGCTCTTTCATCCAGACTGGAAGAACGAAAGGCAGTTGTGGAGGAACATGCCCGGATCGATGCTCTGTATCGGATGACATCAGGAAATGTAAGTGGAGCACGTATGGATCTGGAAACGTATGTCCAGAGATATTATCTGGAGAGGATCCTTTATGCGGCGAACCGACGTTTTCAGGAGATGTCTGCAGGGCAGTTTGAATTTCGGATGTATGACTTGGAAAAAGCAGGCGAAGGTAAAAATCGCGGACTGGATCTGATGGTATATTCTACAGTCACCGGCAAAGAACGGGAAGTGCGGACACTTTCCGGAGGGGAATCTTTTATGGCGGCATTATCACTCGCACTTGGAATGGCAGATCAGATCCAGGAAAGTTCTGCGGCGGTCAATCTGGATATGATGTTTATAGATGAAGGCTTTGGTTCGCTGGATGAGCACTCACGCAACCAGGCGGTAAAAGTCCTTCAGGAGATGGCAGAGGGCTCAAGACTGATCGGAATCATTTCCCATGTGACAGAACTTAAACAGGAGATAGAAGATCAGTTGATCGTAAACAAAGATGAAAATGGAAGCCGTGTAAGATGGCAGATCAGTTAAGGAAGAAAGAATGACAGAAAATACATTGGAAAAGCTGGCACAGCTTCTGGAACAGGATCAGTTTGAGTTGATTTTTTCAGAAAGCGGAGCTGGCAGAGGACAGGATATACGGCTGGTATACCTGATGAATGATGCTGTGGAGAGCTTTCTGGTCTTCCGGGATGCCCGGATGACAGGCGAATATCATGCGGAGTATGAGGGAGAACTGGAAGCATCTCTGAACAAACAGGGTGAGGAATTTGTGCTGGTGGTGAAACAGGGAAAGACGGTCCTGACGTTGTTTTTTGAAGAGATGGATCTGGAAGTGTATCTGTATGAATATGCATACACCGGACATTTCTGGGTTAAGGGATATGAATATCTGAGGCAGCTCGAATACAGGCTTGCGATTCTGAGAGATAAGTACGATTATCTTGGCGAAGAATACTGCACTGAGGAAGAAAAACGTCTGGCGGCACTTGTAGAGTTTCCTCCATTAAATTATTGCTGCTATCCGGCAGTTCCTGAAAAGTATATCGTGCCGCGGGAGGATCCCTGGGTTCCGTCGGAGGAAGCCATTACTTATATGAAAGAACTCTCTGCGGAGTGCGGAGATATTTCTCTCGAAAAAAAGCTGGAAACATATCGGAAACATCCGACAAAATTCCGGGCAAAAAGAATTGCAGCCATGCTTCATAAAAAGAAACATGCTGCAGTTGTGGATCTGCTGACACGGAGACTGCAGGAAGCAACAGCGGAGTATCCACGGCGTTTTCTTGGGGATGAGCTGGAACGGAAATATGAGAAGATGCTGAAAATGGCGAGAAAAAGACAGCAGGAATTGGAGGAACAGGGATATAAGTCAGATATTCTGAGAGAAGAGCCTTTTACGATCGCGCGAGATTCGCTAGGGTATAAAGTGTATCTTATGATATGGAAAGAAAAAAGGGGCGACGTGGTGGTGGAAGTCGAAGAATATGCCTGTAAATAAAAGCCAGGGGGACGGGTATTGTACCTGCCCCTCCGGCTTTTTTGTTGCATTGCATATCGAGGAGGTGCCAGTGGCCAGTGGCAAGTCCGCTGATTTACTCGTTTTTCATCTGTGAGAGTTCCCTTCTTGCAAACACGACTGCGAGTACAAAAGCCGCCGCATCAGCAATTGGCCCTGCGTACATTACGCCGTCAATTCCCATAAACTTCGGAAAGATCACAACAAGTGGAAGCAGGAAGATCACCTGTCTCGTAAGGGACATGATAATACCAAGTCCTGCTTTTCCTATAGAAGTAAAAAATCCTGCGGACATTGGCTGAATGCCATTTGCAAAAGTGAGAAGCATAAAGATCCTCAGATAATTTTCCGCAAATTTAAAGTACAGATCACTTCCGCCGCCAAACATTCCCACGATCTGATGAGGGAAAAACTGAAAGCACAGGAAAAAGATCACTGCAATGATCGTACAGGCGGTGGCTGAATATTTATATGTCTGTCGAACGCGGTCAAATTTTCGTGCACCGTAGTTAAAGCCCCAGATTGGCTGTGCACCCTGAGAGATTCCGATACAGATTGCCAGGAAGACCATATTTACTTTGGATACGATTCCGACGCATGCGATCGGAATATCACTTCCATAAACAGAAATTGATCCATAATAGCGAAGGATATTGTTCATTACGATCTGAACAGCTGCAATTGCGATCTGATTGATGCAGGAAGCCATTCCAAGTGAAGTGATCGCTTTGAGGTGGTGCATTTGTGGCTTTAGCATTTTGCGGTCCAGATACATTTTGCGGAATTTTGTAAAATAAAGCAGGACCAGAAATGCAGATACGATCTGACCGATCACAGTTGCCCAGGCGCCACCTTTGATGCCCCATTTGAAACCAAAGATAAATAACGGGTCCAGGATGGTGTTGATGACTGCTCCGGTAAGGGTGCAGGTCATGGAATAAGTAGGACTGCGGTCAGCACGGATCAGATGATTTCCGCCGACGGATAAAGTAAAGAACGGAAGACCGATCGCAATGATGCTTACATAATCTGTTGCATAAGGCATAACAGTATCCGTCGCGCCAAAAAAGATAAGCAGCGGCCGCAGGAAAATCAGAATGACTGCGGCAATGGATACTCCGGTGATGACCAGTGTGGAAAGTGCGCTTCCGGCGATCTCGCTTGCTTTGTGCTCATTACCTGCGCCCATTTCCAGATTATAGTTGGATGCACCACCGATTCCCAGAAGCAGAGCGGCAGCAGTTGAGATCGTCGTAACCGGGAATGCAATATTGGTAGCGGCATTTCCAAGCATGCCGACACCCTGACCGATAAAGATCTGGTCTACTATATTATAGAGAGCATTGACCAGCATACTGATAATGGCAGGGATTGCAAATTTGGCAAGAAGACTGCCAACAGGGGCAGAACCCAGTGGATTTGCTGCGGTTGATGTTGAAGGGGGTGATTGCTGTTTCAAGATAAAAACCTCTTTCTTCTATAGTAATGTGGTATGTTTGCCCCTTTTTGGGGAGATACTATCAAGTATAACACAAAAAAAGAAAAAAAGTGAAAAAAGGTGTTGACAGATTGGTTTTATAGTGGTATTCTAACTGAGCTGTCACGAAGAATTGTTTCTTCTGAATAAACAACTTAAACAATTTCAAAAGTTTTGAAAAAAGTGAAAAAAGTTGTTGACAAGGAAATGAAGATGTGATAGAGTAGATGAGTCGCCTGAGAGCGATACACAAACATCATAAAAGCTTCGAAAAGAAAATGAAAAAAGTACTTGACAAGCGCTGATGAATGTGATAATCTAGATGAGCTGTCGCAAGAGAGCAAAACAAAAGAACCTTGATAACTAAACAGTGAAACACATACGATTCTCGAAAATTCTTTAAGAATCATCATTCAATAGAATGAACTTTTTATAAACAGTAATGACGAGAGATAACTAAGCTAGTTGGTTGTCTTGAGTAATCAAACACTTTATCAGAGAGTTTGATCCTGGCTCAGGATGAACGCTGGCGGCGTGCTTA
>OIZU01001583.1_pt1 | contig 11621 bp, 9 predicted proteins | sample 1588661 | NCBI WGS metagenome assembly OIZU01 (sample SAMN03283257) | human gut metagenome | biome: human-associated habitat; material: feces | host: Homo sapiens | place: USA | collected 2013 | reverse complement strand
CACCAAGACCCCGAACCGTTCCCCGGCTTAACAACAAACCCGGCTTAATCGGAATTAAACCGACATCGGTTTAACAGTGACCATGGCGCGCAGTACATCAGCCTCGTGTACACCACCAGGGTCGGGGAATTCGGCATGCTTCCCTCGACCGGCACGGTCGGCGACTCGTACGACAACGCCATGGCCGAGAGCGCCGACGGCGCGTACAAGACCGAGCTCGTCTGGCGACGCAAGCCCTTCCAGGATTTGAGGGACCTGGAATCGGCGACGTTCCGGTGGGTCTCGTGGCGGGGACTCGAAGCGTCTGCACCAGTCCTTGGGCTACAGGACACCGGAACGGACCAAAACCGAGTATTATGCAAACCAAGCGGCGCAAGCCGCCCCACTATAAGGGCGGAACAAAAATCAGGCCATATCATGCTCCGTCGCGCCGTTGTCGAGGCAGTTGTCCTTCCTCGACTGGATTGGTAACAGTGTGTTGGACAGTTTCTTAGAGGACGAGTCCTTGTTCGGTGAATTCCTTCGGGCTCCGGCATCCGGGGGTGGAGTGGAGCCGCTGGTTGTCGGACCACCACACGTAGTCGTTGAGGTCATGCCTCAGCTGCTCGATCGTGGCGTAGTGGTTCCGGTACGCGAGCTCGGTACGCGAGCTCCTTCTTCAGCAGTGTTTTGCTTCAATGTTTGTTCGACAGGTTCGGCAGTGTTTTTCCGTAGTGTGGGCTGATGGTTTTCCCCGGTGTCGTCATCGTTTCCCGGTGATGTGAGAGGCATCGGTGCCGCCGCCTGTATATTCCCGAGTTGCCAATCGGTTTTGATTCGGCCGGTTGCCGCCGGCCGGCGCTCGGGAAGGAAAGGAACATGGCGATACCGATGCCCATTGTGCAAGATATCAGGAGACTCGACCGGCAGGGAATGTCGCGCGCGCAGATAGCGCGGCGTCTTCACGTGGATCGCGGGACGGTCGCGAAGTACGCGGATATGGAGGATTGCTCGCCCAAGCCGAAGGCGGATCGCAGGTACGGGTCGAAGATCGACCCGTACGCGCATCTGGTGGACGGGTGGCTGGAGGCCGATCGTCTGCTGCCCAGGAAGCAGCGGCACACGATCAGGCGCGTGCACGACCGTCTGCTGGCGGAGACGGATTACGACGGCGAGTATTCGACCACGATGCGTTACGTGCACCGGTGGCGCGAGGCGAACCGCGGCGTGCCGGATCGCGAGGGGTACGTGCGGCTCGAGTGGGCGGCGGGCAGCATGCAGGTCGATTTCGGCGTGGCCCGGGCCCGGATCGCTGGCGAGATGGCGGACGTGCATTGCCTGGTGGTCTCGTTGCCGTATTCGAACATGCGGTTGTGCGTGGCGTTGCCGGGCGAGAACGCGGAGTGTCTGTGCCATGGCCTGATGCTCGTGTTCGAGCATATCGGGGGTGTTCCTCCCGTGATCGTGATGGACAACGCGACCGGTGCCGGCCGGCGCAACGCGAAGGGCGAGGTCGCGTTGACCGGGGTGTTCTCCGCGTTCGTGGCGCATTACCGGCTCGAGGTCCGGTTCTGCAACCCGTATTCGGGCAACGAGAAGGGCAGCGTGGAGAACGCGGTCGGGTTTTTGCGGCGCAATCTCATGGTGCCGCCCATGCGCGCGGAATCGTATGGGCAGTTGAGCCGTCTCCTGCTGGAGCGGTGCGACGGGCTCGCCAGGGACTCGTGTTGCCCGAGGTTGCTGGACGTGCCCGTGGCCGAGGTGTTCGACGAGGAGAGGGCCGCGTTGATGCCGTTGCCGTCCACGGCGTTCGACCCGGTTCGCTGGGAAAGCCGGACGGCCGACAAGTACGGGCTGGTCGACATCGACTCGAACCGGTACCTCGCCGGCCCCGATTCGGCGCGTTCCAAGGTGCTGGCCGCGATCCGGTGGGACACGGTCACGCTCGCATCGCCCGCCACCGGCGAGCTCTTCGCGGAGTATCCCAGACAGTACGGACGGTCGCGCAATGTGGAGGATCCCGCGCTCGTGCTTCCCCGGCTCGCGGTCAAACCCCGCGCGTGGCGGGAAAGCTCGATCCGCCCGGACGTGCCCGACGATATACGCGCGTGGCTTGATTCCATGGACGAAAAGACGTTGAGGGAGAGCCTCAAAGCGATCGGGGACGCGTGCCGGGCGGCCGGGTTCGATCCCGCGATGCAGGCGTGCGGCGAGATCCTGCGCTCGAACAGGGACATGGGCCTGCACGCGGACTCGCTCACCCCGATCGCGTTGCGCATGCGCGACGGCGAGTGGGAATACCCCGGCGGGATCGAGGAGCCCGACCTGAGCGGCTACGACCGGTTCATCACCGGCACGGACGACGGAGGGGAAGAACGGTGAGCGTCAGACCCGATCCGGTGATCCCGGAGACCCGACGCAGGCGCGCGTCCACGACCGAGAAAAGCGAACGCATCCTGAAGATGAGCCGCAGCCTGACCCTGACACGCAGCGTGCTCGCCGGCACGCTCGCCGAGGCCACGCCCAACCAGCTCGACTTCATCGAACGATGGTTCACGGCCGAACTCGACTCGCGCGAGCGATCCAAACGCCTGCGCCTGCTCAAACAGGCCGGCTTCCCCGCCGACAAGACCCTCGACGGCTATGACTGGACCAACCTGAAGATGCCCGCCGACTGGGGGCGCGCGCAGCTCGAGAACCTCGACTTCGTCGCCGGATGCGAGGACCTCGTGCTCTACGGGCCCGTCGGCACCGGCAAGAGCCACCTGGCCATCGCGATCGGACGGCTCGCCTGCGAGCGGGGCGTCCCGGTGCGCTTCTTCACCGCGACCGGACTGCTCATGCGTCTGCGCCGCGCCCAGCAGGAGAACCGGCTCGACCGGGAACTCGCGAGCATCGGCAAGGCCCGACTTCTCATCATCGACGAGTTCGGCTACCTGCCCATAGACGAGGAGGGCAGCAGGCTCCTCTTCCAGATCATTTCCGATTCCTACGAGACAAGGAGCATCATCTACACCACCAACATCGAATTCAGCGGATGGGGACGCGTGCTCGGCGACAAGAACATGGCCGCCGCCCTCATCGACCGCACCGTCCACCACGGACGGCTCATCAGATTCGAGGGCCGCTCCTACCGAAGCGAACACGCCCTCATGACCAAATAACCAACACAACGCAGACAGGCAGCGGCCGATACCGCACACCCTGCGGAAAACCCGCTGCCTACACTGCGGAAAAACACCGCTCACAAAGCGGACGCCAACTTGCTAAAACACACAGCAGCCTGTTCGTCGACTCGACCACGGCGTTGTCGTAGGGTCTGCCCTTGCGTGACAGCGATCTTTTGATGTCGAACACGTCGAGCAGCTCGTCGATCCTCGTGTTGTCGAACTCGCTGCCCCGGTCGGTGTGGAACACCTGGACGTCCGTCAGCGGGAAGTCGAGGGTGGCGAACGCGGCCAGCACCAGGCCCGCATCCCGGGTCCGCCCGGCGGAATGGCCGGCGATGCCCCTGTTCACCAGGTCGACCAGCAGGCACACGTACGCCCAGCTGTGTGTGATCCCGTTGTCTATTTGTAAGTGCAGCATCCTTGTTTTCGGCTGATTCTAGCAGTTCGTCGGCGAATGCCTCGGCGGGGGTGCGGCAGCCGAGCACTCGCATGGGCCTGTTGTCGGTTTCGTCGACGATCTCCTGCAGTTCGCGTGCCATGGAGGGGGCGACGGGCGTGCGTTTGGGCGGGTTGCGGCGGATCATGCCGTTCCTGTTCTCCCGGCTGACCGTGGACGCATGCCGTCCCGGCATCATGGCTATGCGGCGCACGCTCGCCCCGTTGCCCATCTCAATCCGGATGACCTACCGTTCCTCTTCCGACAGGTGCGAATACACCTGGCCCAAGGCGCAACACCCCTCCGTTTGGCTATCCGGACAATCTCCAATCTAACGGGTGCTGCACTTTCAATTAGACAACGGGCGTATGCGCACTCTTTATCGGCATGATAGAGAGTAGCGAATTGTGATTCTCGCAATCTAAAGGGAATTGATGTTGTTTTTTCCTCGATTCATTATTGTGCAGACAGCCCATATGAACAGTGGAATTGCATAGAATGCGTATGATTCAAACTGAATATATAGGTATGCGAGAAGAATGAACCAGCATATGTTCCGTCGGCTCCATCCATGATGGACCGCTACGTGTGCTAATACCAAGAGCAAGAAGGCCAAAAAGCAAAATAGACCAAATTCGGTAATGAAGCTGGCATAGATGCTCATTGTGAAAGTATCCGCTGGGGGATTTGCTAAACCGTCGATTTCGGTACTGGGCGCACCGCCATGGGCGTCATACCATTGGCGGGCACCGGCGTAACCAGTACGCACTGCATTAGAGATATTGCCTGCGCCCCATCCAAACATGAAGTGAGATAGATCATGTTTCCATGACCACATGGGAGCGAGCATATGGAAGATTCTTGCACTCATCGATCCGTCACCAGCAAGTAATCCATTGGTGGCTAAAGAGTTTAGACGCGGATTGATGATAATTGCGCTCAATCCACCTGCTCCAAGAAGTCCTAAAGCACCGACGAACCCAGCTGTTGCCTTACGTGAGTGGAAGTTGATTGTCGCTATCAGCCAGATAAATGTAGCTACCACTGTATCCAGTATGATTCGGGTGCCGGAGCCCATCGCAATTGCTCCAGCGGCAAATATCGGTATCAATATGCCAATCTTGCGGTCGCGGGTCAGCCAGAAAACTGGCAGGAGTACGCCGAACAGATGCATGCCGATATAGCTAGGTTCTGCGAACATGAATTGAGGACGAACGCTCGCATAGTTTCTATACAGAGCACCCCAAAAATATGCTCGTACTGGCTGCCAGTTCAGATGTCGTTCTAAAGCGATATATTGCAGTATCCCAATGAGGAATGCCACTACATATGCGGTGAATAGCGTAGTTAACAATGTTCGTACAGGTACACGTTTAATGCGGATCGCGATGTCGAGCGAAGCCAAGCACGCCAGCCCTAACAATATGGAGATGAATGACTTTGCGGTTGCGCTGGCGTGTATTCCATATGACTGCCAGCCGTATACGGATGTGAGCACTAGTAGCAGGGGAAAGAGGAAGAACGGCAGGAAGCGGCGTGCGGTATCGCGCAAGTATCGCCAGTTGATGATTGTGTACAGGGTGAACAACCAGGGGGAGATTGGCGTCCAATAGGGGAGTGGAATGCCAATTTTTGTGCCATCAAATGGCAGCATGGCCACTGCGGCAAACATCAACATGTCTGATGGGGTGATGGTGATATGAGTCAGCGTCTCGGTCATTGCCCCACGCTGTAGCGCGGGGCAATGACCGGAGTTTCTGCGTTTTTCTTGAACTGACTTGTTGCCGAGCTGCGTATTGTTCGGTGTGGACATACTTGGTTCCCTCCCATATCCTCCGTGAGAACTGTACCAGTTGCATGTGTGGGTGAGGTGATGGGGGGGTCGGTCAACCGTTCACTTTCATGAAGTACTTTTAAACTCCCACCAAGTAATTGGCAGTCGCTTACAAAAACTGGATAATCTATGGGCCAATCAGCCGTTTAGATCCTCTCCGTGGGGCTGGTGCATGTATTGTTCAACCCAAGCCATGCTGGTTTTTGGAAATTAAAAGCCTGAATTATCATTAATTCGAAATCCAGGCTTTTACAGTATTCGTATAATCGCGAATTAAGCAGAAATCACTCAGCCTTCTTGCGGCCGCGGCGCTTCATGGTGCCGGCAGTGGCGTTTGCGGCATCAAAAATCACGGTCTTGTCTTCCGGGTAAGCAGTGCCGTTGACGGAGGCGAAAGAGACCTCGCCTTCTGGAGCTTCGACAAGCGTGAAGTACTTGGAAATTGCTTCAACAAGCACAGCATTCTTGATACTTACAGACGTAGTCTGCTTGCCCTCACCCTTGCTGAATTTCACGGCATTATCCGCCTTAGCGGTAGTCGGCGTGACGGCAATTTGTCTGGTTTTATCGTTAATAAGGATCTTAACTTGTGCTGGAAAATTCAGCACTTCTGCGGTGGCCTTATTAAAACGTACAACGGAATCGGTAACGGTCATTACCGTTTTGCCAACGGGCTTAACTAGCTGAACTTCTTTGAATCCTTGAAGCAAGGATGCCATAATATACTCCTTCACACTGCATAAATAGTATTGACAATTTTGATTGTAATGAATGATAATTTGAATTACAATTTTATATATCACATTCTCAATTTCAATTCATAATATGGAATAGGGGAATAGTGCTGTCGCAAAATATTGAGTGAGAATACATTGTGATTGCGATTGTGTACAGTTATTCTGCAGTCGTATCAAGGGTTTTGGTCATTGTTCACAAGGATACAAAAGCTCGAGAAGTTCCCCGGTGGGTGCTAAATTATAGACCATCTTTGAAAATTTCCCGAAGAGGTAAGGAAGAACATTGACCATCGCTGATTTGCTGCAGATTGTTCGCAAGCATCTCGCGTCTGCGATTATCTCGTTTGTTGTGGTGTTTGCTGCGGTTGCAGCTGTCACGTTCATCATGCCCCCGAAGTACACGGCTACGGCTGAAGTGTTCGCCACGTATGCCGGTCAGTCCGGCGAGACGCAGACCACCAACGATATGAGCTCTGGTGCCAATTATTTGAATACCCAGATCACGACGTATCCGGAACTGGTGAAGACCGAAGCCGTGCTCCAGCCCGTCATTAAGGACCTTGGCCTGGATATGACCACGACCGATCTTGCCGATGTGGTGACCGCTACGAACCCCCCGAACACGTTCATGGTGGACATCTCGGCGGAAGTCGGCGATCCGCAGCAAGCGGCCGACATCGCCAACAGCGTGGCGAAGAACCTCTCCGATCAGATTTCTTCCGACCTGTACAACAACTCCTCTTCCAGCGGCTCTCCCATCAAGCTCACGGTAGTGCAGAAGGCTCAGACTCCTACCGGGCAGAGCTCCCCGAACATTCCGCTGTATCTGGCCGCGGGCCTGATTCTCGGCCTCATCGTAGGCATTGGCGTTGCCCTGCTGAAGGACATCCTCAACACCAAGGTGGACTCCACCGATGATGTGCGTGAGCTGACCCACGCTTCTTCGCTGGGTACTGTGCCACAGGCTACGATTCTTGACGACAGCCGTCCGGTCGTAGTCGCTCAGCCAGCTGGTAGCGAGGCTGAGGAATTCCGTCGTATTCGTACGAACCTTTCGTTCCTTACCACCACCGCCACGCAGGGGCATGGCCGACTGCTGGTCATCACCTCCACTGATCCGTCCGAAGGTAAGACCACGGTTTCCTCCAACGTTGCCGTGGCTCTCGCCGAGGAAGGCAAGGGTGTGCTGCTTATCGACGCCGATCTGCGCCACCCGTCCGTGGCTCACAAGCTCGGCATTGAAGGCCACGTGGGCCTGTCTCACGTGCTGTCTCGCCAGGCGTCCCCGGCCGATGTCATTCAGAAGTATTGGAAGCCGAACCTGCACATCATGCCGGCCGGTAAGCGTCCGGCTAATGCCAGCATTCTGCTGAACTCCGACCTGATGAAGGAAATGGTCGAGCAGGCCCTCACCCAGTACGATTACGTGATCATCGATACTGCTCCGCTGTCCGTGGCCAACGACGCCACCGTGTTCGGACGTATGGCTGGCGGTCTGGTGCTCGTGACTGGTAAGGGCGTAGTGGAGAAGAAGGAGCTGGAGAACACCGCTACGGCTCTGCAGGCCGCTGAAGTGCCGATTCTCGGCTTCATCTTCAACTTCGCTGATCCGAAGAAGATACACTCGAAGAACTATTACTACTACTATTACGAGGACGGCAACAAGCGCAGCTCTCATAAGGGTGCCAAGAGCAAGGGCTAGGGCAAGAAGGAAGGCCGTAAGTAGTAGTTTCGGCGTTTGCCTATTGTCTTGCAATATGAACCGTGCGGTACTTCTGTGCCGCACGGTTTTACTGTTAAAGGACTGAGTTGTTTGGGTGCATGATGCTGGCTGTATATCGAATAGTAAAGAATTGTGACGTTCTTGAGTACCAGCTGGCGCACTTGGCATGGGGCTGTATAAACTGACAGTTTGGAATGACTTCAATGACGCAAAGGAATGAGAAGAGCATGGGAACAGACGAACGCCCTGAACTGAACGCGGAATCTGGTTCCTCTACGTCTCCGGCTCACGGCGATATCGTCGATACCTGCTGGGACATACCGCCTATCTCGTTTGTCGATAACGCAGGCAGCGCTGCGTCGGGTGACGGCAACAGTACTGGTGCTGTTGCGGATGGCTCTCAATTTGCATTCCCCAGCTTTGACGAAGTAATGGAGTGGCCCGCTGCGGGCGCGGCGAATACTGATGGCGGTGCCTCTCCCTTTTCCGATGCTGCGGCTACTCCTCCGATGACTTTTGCGGCGCCTGATACTGCGGAGAGCGCTCAGTCGCCTCAGCAAGATGACGATGCGACGCTGTCGCTTTTTGCGCCGGTTCCTGAAGCCAAGCCGCAACGTACCAATGCCACAGACGATCTGAGCATCGATTTCAGTGCCATCGAGCAGAACCCTGAACCGGTGGAGGAGCCGGAAGAAGACCGTGTGGCAGGGACTCCTCGCGGTGGCAAGGGCGGCAAGAAGAGGACCAAGGGCATTATCATTTCGGTGATTGCTGCGCTGGTGGTGATTGCAGCGATCATTGGTGGTGTATGGTACTGGCGTTCCAGCGAGCAGCGTCAGGAAAGCCATCAGCTGCATCAGGATGCGTTGACAGCATGTGCTGAGGCCGTGGACCAGAATTCCACCGCTCAGAAGGCGCTGGCCAAGGCGTTGGCTGATACCAAGAGCGCTCAAAGCATTACGGCTGATCAAGTGGCTGACGGCGCGACCATAGATACGCTGAAGAAGGCAGTTGCTGCGGTAAAGAACGTGGAAGCGGTGGAGTGCAAGACTTCAGCTTCTACGTCGGACCTCAAGGAATATGCCAAGACGGCCACTAGCCAGACCAAGACCGCCAAGAAGAACGCCACTGCGATTACTGCCGCGGCAAAGGCCGTGACGGACAGCAAGAACGCCAAGGATCAGGCTAACGCCCAGCAGGCGTTGCAGGGCAAGATTGCCGAGGCTCAGACTTTGCTGGACAACAGCCTGTATGCCGTCGACGATAATTCAACGCGAGTGACGCTGGAAAGTGACATCGCCAACGCCAATACCGTGCTGTCCCAGCAGGGCACTGACGTAAAGGCCATGCAGGATGCCGTCAACACGCTGACTGCGTCCATGGATGCAGTAAACACGTCCATGGCCAACTACAGCGCAGCTGTTGAGGCTCAGCAAGAAGCAGCGCGGCAGAAAGCTCTGAATGATTATTATGCACGATTAAGGCAGCAGCAGTTGTTGCAGCAGCAACAGCAACCACAGCCAGACGATGAGGGGACAGACGACCCGGCGGCTGATCAGAGGACGGAACTGAAATATGATCAGGAGAAGAAACCGAATGATGAGCCGAAGCCGTAAGTGATTGTGCTCTAGCCTAATTGTCAAAGGAACCGCGAATAACAGTAGCGCTCATTTCCACCATTTGCTGTTGCGAACCAGCTCAATATACGCTTGCTTTGTGCCGCTATGCCGTCACGGATTCGCATAATCAGTTGTGGAGGGCACTCGTATGACACGGTAAAAGTGACCTCTAGGGCGTTGCATAATGCAAGGATTCGGCTGATAAGGCGCAGAAATGCTGATGCCAGTCCGCGATGATTGGGAACCGGCATCATGCGCATGAGTTCGCTCGGCGTTTGGGCCGGGTTTTCACTCAGCCTTCTTGCGGCGCGGAACCTGTTGTGTACGTGTTGATTTGGCTGGCTTAGTAGCTCTTGTGCGCCTGCCAATACGCGTACGCGCCGGAAATCGAACCATAGCGGTCTTTGCAATAATTCACAAACCACTTGAACTGGGTCTGGTAGTTGGTCTGCCAGTCTGCACCTGCGGAAGCCATCTTGCTGCCCGGCAGCGCCTGCGGCAGGCCATAAGCACCTGAAGACGGGTTCGTGGCGGTGGGGCTCCAGCCTGATTCGTGGCTGATGATGAAGTTGGCGGCGGTGAAGTCGGCCTCGGAGTAGCCGTTGGAAATCAGGTAGTCATGCGCCCAGGACTGAATCTCGCCGGCCGGCGTGGTAGTGCCGATGCTGGCGGCGCTGGGCGAAGACACGGTGGCGGTACCCACCAGAATCACCTTGTCGACCGGTGCCTTCTTGACCCATGAGGTGAACACGTTGGAGGAGACGACCTTATCGCCGGAGCGGGTCACCAGAGACGTGGTCTCCAGCACACCCTTCTCACCCTCGGTCTCGACCTTCTCCTGGCCATTGGGCAGGCTCGAGGTCTCCTTGCGTACTTCATTGAAAGCGATATCGGTGTCAGTGGTCTCCACCGTGGTGTTGGCGCGGTCGATGGAAATGACCGTGGACTCGGTGACCTTGGAATCCAGGCTTGGGCTCACGCTATCTTCCGGATCGAGAACGATATCGCCGGTTTCCAGCACATCCTTGACGGTGGTCATGTTGTCTTTTTCGCCGAGGACCACGCGGGACTTGCCGTTGACCTTGACGGTCACATAAGTGGTGCTCTTGAGCGCACCACGGGAGGCCGAGCGGGAAGCTGCGCCGTCGGTGGCGGAGAATGAGGTTGGGGTGATGGGATGCGTAGCGGTGCTCGACTGATAGAAGTCGCGAGATATAACGCCTGCAGTGGCAATGAGACCCACTGCGGCTACGGCCGCTGCGATCTTCGCCCACTGACCCCGAGATAGGGCCTTGACGATTGAGGTTCGCTCAGCGTGCTTCGACATTGCGCTCCTTGGTTGGGTACACACTGCTCTCCATCATAGGACGTTGAGTGGATGAATAAAAAACCGTGGTGGGTGTTCGACCCGCCACGGATGGCATATGTAGTAGTTAGCAGTGCAAGGAAGCGCTATATATGGGCTTTTTCCGTGCTTCCGCTGCCGCAGCGTGATAAGGCTTACTGCTGCTCCTGCGCTGCCTGCTGCGCTTTGGCGGCGGCCAGATCCAGCGCCTTGGCCTGGGCGATGAGGTCATCCAGATCGGAGGCCTGCAGCGCGCCGGCCTGCTGGAAGATGACCTCGCCCTGCTTGGCAATCATCAGCGTAGGCACAGCTTGAATGCCGGCAGCCTGAGCCAGATCCTGATTGGCGTCGATGTCCACCTTGACGAAAGCGATGTTCGCATTCTCCGGCTCGTTGGACGCAGCCTCGAAAATCGGGCCGAATGCTCGGCACGGACCGCACCAAGTGGCCCAGAAGTCAACGAACACGATTTCGTTGTCGGTAATGGTCTTCTCAAACTCAGCTGAAGTGATGGCGGTGGTGGCCATTGAAGTTCCTTCCTCAAACACAGTGCTTGATGCTGTGTACCAGTTTCCCAGCACCACCCAACATTTCGGCAAAAGTTTGTGCCCCAAGCTGAATGGATTGCGGGCGCATGGAGGCGATGAGGCGCTTTGCTGAGAATTCACAGACAATTTTTCGGTGAATTGTGCCCATGTTCATCAATGCGCGCGATAATGAGACCATGCCAGTCATGAATGATGAAGTGCCCGACGAGGGCGATTATGATGCCGGCCGT